>CAFBNH010000001.1_pt1 | contig 251558 bp, 222 predicted proteins | sample 7269211 | NCBI WGS metagenome assembly CAFBNH01 (sample SAMEA6814089, study PRJEB35770) | freshwater metagenome | biome: Freshwater; feature: Freshwater reservoir; material: water | place: Czech Republic | collected 2017-05-23 | depth 30m m
GGTTAACGCATGCGTCACTATGAATTAATGGTCATTCTCGATCCAGAGTTAGAAGAACGTACAGTCACTCCAAGCCTTGAGACTTATCTCAAGATCATCAAAGAAAGCGGCGGCCGCGTCGACAAGCTCGATGTTTGGGGCAAGCGCCGTATGTCATTTGAGATCATGAAGAAGTCCGAAGGAATCTACGCAGTTGTTGATATGCACTGCGAGCCTGCTGCAATCAAAGAGTTGGATCGTCAACTGAATTTGAATGAAGCGGTACTGCGCACCAAAGTTATGCGCCCAGAGTAAATCTAGCCATAACTTATTAAGTAAGAGAAACAAGTAGAGACGAGAAGAAAATGGCAGCAGGAGATACAACAATCACGATGATCGGCAACCTTGTCGATGATCCAGAGTTACGTTTCACCCCATCAGGTCATGCAGTTGCCAATTTTACAGTTGCGTCAACTCCACGAAATTTCGATAAAAATACGAATGAGTGGAAAGACGGAGACACCCTTTATCTACGATGTTCACTATGGCGTCAGCCAGCAGAGAATGTCGCCGAATCTCTTACAAAAGGTATGCGCGTAATACTTTCTGGTCGCCTGAAGCAACGTTCATATGACACCAAAGAAGGCGAAAAGCGCACTGTCTTTGAAGTAGAAGTTGATGAAGTAGGTCCATCTCTTCGTTACGCAACAGCGAAGGTCACTAAGACCACTCGCCAAGGCGGAGCGGGTGGCGGATTCTCTGCACCAGCAAACGAAAGTGTCAATGAAGATCCATGGGCTGCTGCTTCAACATCTCCAGCTGCCGGTGGATGGGCCACCAGCACCAACGATGATCAACCACCGTTTTAATCCACTAACCATCCATTCCTGCACCAACTAATCACACGATTAGGCAGGGCACCCGAAAAGGAGCACCACAATGGGAGCACGTAATAACAGAGCGCTCAAAGAACCAAAGAATAAATCAGCGAAAGCTGCTGCACTGAATAAGAAGTTTAAGAAGAAGCCATGCAGCTTCTGCCGCGACAAAGTGACATATATCGACTACAAAGATATTGCCACCTTGCGTAAGTACATCTCCGATCGCGGCAAAATCCGCGCTCGCCGTGTCACAGGCGCCTGCACCCAACATCAACGCTCGGTTGCAACAGCTGTGAAGAACAGCCGTGAAGTTGCACTCCTGCCTTACACCTCAACAGCGCGATAAGGAGAATGACTCAATGAAACTTATCCTTACTCGTGAAGTATCTGGCTTAGGCCGCGCTGGTGATGTCGTAACCGTTAAAGACGGTTTTGCTCGCAACTTCCTACTCCCTCGTGGAAATGCAATTGCATGGTCACTTGGCGGAGAAAAGCAGATTGATGGAATCCGTCGCGCTCGCGCATCACGCGAAATCCGCGATTTAGATCATGCTAAAGAGGTCAAGGCATCACTTGAAGCTGCAACAGTTACCGTTTCAGTCAAAGTTGGAACTGCCGGACGTCTCTTTGGATCAGTGACCGATAAAGATGTTGCTGCGGCAATTAAGTCTGCCGTAGGTCTAGATATCGATCGTCACTCAATCAAGACTGCTGGTCACATCAAGAAGACTGGCGACCATGTAGTTAAAGTTTCACTCCCACACCACGTGATGGCAAGTGTGACAGTTAAAGTGGTTGCAATCCCATAAGTACAACTCAACTCTTAACGGGCTCGCTGATTACAGCGGGCCCGTTTTGTTTGTTACCTGTGTTAAAGCTTTTTTAAAGTAGGCGCCAGAAAATTCTCTTTGAGCTGACTCGTATTTAGCCATTCCCCACGACCAAAAATCAAAGTCCAGCTCTGAGATAGAGCCTTGAATTGATGCCCAGAGAGTCCATCCATATTTTCCAACCAAAGCCATTAACCATGCGCGAGCAATTTTTTCTGGGCGATGTTTGCCGTAATAGGCAGTAACAAGCTCTTCAAGTTTTTCAAACTCCAAGAATGATTCAGCCCATATATTGCCGAGTTCAAAGCAAGCATCATTATTGCCCGAATATTCGTAGTCGATGAGCCATATTTTACTGCCATCATCGATGAAATTTCCTGGAAGTAGATCGTTATTGCACGGCACAAGGCCATCATTCAATATTTGCATGGCGCTTCGGATTTGGAGAACTTTGTCCGCATATGCCATATACCCGTCGGGTAATTTGAAACCGCGCTCTTGAACAATCGCGAGGTAACTTTTTTGAATTTCAAACATATTAAAATCTCTCACAAAAGATTTCCCTGAATGGAGCATTCGAACACTTTCCGCAATGCGTTCTAAATTTTCGCTGACATCTTTTGCCGCATACGTTCGGCCTTCAATATATCCGATGACGAGAAGGCCTTGACCGGGTAGGTAATCAAGAACTTGTGCTCCAATTCCAATTTCGGCAGAGATTTTAGAATTTTGATATTCCGATTCACGGTCGATAGATAACAAGCTTGAAGAGTTGCTAGAAATTCGCGCAACATATTTGCCCGCAGTAGTGGCAACGAGAAGATTTCGATTTGTAATCCCACCTGATAATTCAGTAAGAGATTGACGATTTTGTAATCGAGGAACCTGATCCAATAAAACACCGAAGGTCGCTTCTAAGGATGTATTGCTGAGACTCACTACTTCAGGATACATTTCAGACATGTCTACGTCTGTAGTCCCGACCAGAGCGAAAATTATCATTATTGGCGGCGGCGTCGGCGGGACATCGGTCGCCTACCATTTGGCAGAACTAGGCGAGAAAGATGTGATTCTCCTTGAGCGAAGTGATCTCACAAGTGGATCTACCTTTCATTCAGCGGGATTAGTGGGACAACTACGCGCGGATCCGACGCTTACGAAGATGAACATGCATTCTGTGGAGCTCTATCGAAAATTACAGTTGACTCAAAACCCACCAAGTTGGACTGAATGTGGAAGCATTAAATTGGCATCTACCCCTGAGCGGATGGAGGAAATTCGCCGCCAAATCGGATGGGCTCGCACTTTCGGACTTGATTTACAAGAGATATCACCAACGCAAGCGCAAGAACTCTTCCCGCTTATTGACCTTAAAGGAGTAATGGGCGCTTGTTATATGCCCTCTGATGGCCAGGTAGACCCGTCTCAATTAGCCATGGCGCTTGCTGCTGGCGCGCGGGCGGGCGGTGTAAAAATATTTACACACACTCGAGTTCTAGGAATAAAGAGCGCAAATGGTCGAGTCACTCATGTGGAAACAGATAAGGGAACTATTGAATGCGAAATTGTGGTTAATTGCGGAGGAATGTTCGCTTCCGAAATAGGACGAATGCTTGATGTGCGAATTCCAATTATTCCTATGAGCCATCAATATCTCATTACCGAGAACTTTCTCCCTGATGGCCCAAAACTTCCATCATTGCGTGATCCAGACTTGCTTATCTATTTTAGGCAAGAAGTTAACGGTTTGCTCATGGGCGGGTATGAACGAAACTCGCAAGCATGGGTTACTGACTATCAAAACTTTGACAAGATCCCACAAGATTTCAACGGTCGACTTCTTCCCGAGGACTGGGATCGCTTTGAAGAAATTGCTGTCAACTCACAGATCCGTGTTCCAAAAATGGGCGAGATTGGAGTTAAGAACTTCATCAACGGACCAGAGGGCTTTACTCCTGACAACGAATTTTGTTTAGGTGAAACAAAAGTGGGTGGCTTCTATGTAGCTGCCGGATTTTGCGCACATGGAATCGCCGGAGCCGGAGGAATTGGAAAAGTTACTGCCGAATGGATCGTTGCTGGTGAGCCGACGATGGATTTGTGGCACATGGATATCCGTCGCTTCGGAGATTCGTATTCGTCACCTGATTTCACATTGAAGCGCATTACAGAAAACTATGAGGCCTATTACGATATTCACTACCCAGGCGAAGAACGACAATGCGCACGACCACTGAAGAAATCTCCCATTTATAATTGGCACAAAGACAATGGCGCAGTCTTCGGAGAAAAGGCATCATGGGAGCGCGTCAACTATTACAAGGCAAATGAAACAAACGATCAATTAAAACCCTTTGGCTGGGCTGGGAAACATTGGTCCTCTGCTGTGCACGCCGAACACACGGCAACTCGAGAAAATGCTGGTCTGTTTGACGAATCCAGCTTTGCAAAACTGCGAGTTACTGGGGCGCGAGCAGGCGAATTCCTCAATTTTGTTTGTGCGAATAACGTTGTCAGGGGCGCGGATCGAACGGTCTATACGCAAGCGCTAAATTCACGAGGCGGAATTGAATCAGATTACACGGTCACGCAAATAGATACGCAAAGTTTTATGATTGTTACAGGTACCGCATTTGGAAATCACGATTTGCAATGGCTGGAAAAGCAGCGCCGAGAAAATGACTTTATAGATGTAGTTATCGAAAATATTACACCGGAGCTGGCTTGCTTCGGACTGTGGGGACCAAAAGCACGACTTATTCTTCAAAAAGTTACCGCCACAGATGTGAGTCATGAAAGTTTCCCGTTTATGCATTCACGTGAAATTGAGATTGCAGGAGTTAAAGTTAGGGCCACTCGCATCACGTATGTAGGGGAGATGGGTTGGGAATTTTACGTGCCAGTCAACTCTGGTATGAAAGTGTGGATCGCGCTGATTGATGCGGGCCACGAATTTGGATTGAAACCTTGTGGATACCGAGCCATTGAATCACTGAGATTAGAAAAGGGTTATCGAGCCTGGGCGGGTGAAATATCGACAGAGACGAATCCGTGGGAGTCAGGCCTGGGTTTTGCTGTGGCGATGAAGAAAGAACACTTTATCGGCAAGAGCGCGCTTACTGCTGCAAAGAAAAATGTTGCAAGAAAACTAGTAGCGATTATCTTTGACGATATTCGAAGTGTCGTTTTGGGAAATGAGCCGATTCGCATCAACAATCACATCGTTGGCCGAATCAAAAGTGGCGGACAGGGTTACAGCATCAAAAAAGCAATTGCTTATGCCTATCTTCCGATAGAGCATTCGGAAGTTGGATTAAGAGTTGACGTTGAAATGTTTGGCCAATGGGTAACTGGTGTTATTGCACTTGAGCCACTCTTCGATCCAACCAATTCGAAAATTCGTATGTAAAGGTTCGGTCTCAATAATTGAGAACTGAAAATAAAGATTTCTCCACAGCCGTAAATGTGGGGCACCCGCATCTGACCTGCGGTAATGCTGGGTTAACCCACCGGTGGACAAAGTTACCCACATGCCATCAACACCCATTCACACAGGAATAAGGCTCTTTTTCCCTAGTTCTCCACAGCTGTGTCCACACGGCGCCGAGGGGTATTTCGCTTCTTTTCGCACCCGTAATTACGGTTCACCCAACGGCAAGTGCTCGTTGTGTCAGTGCCTACTGAGAGGGTGATCAGCGTGAGTATCGCAGAACTACCTCAACGAAGCGGCCGACCTGAACCCGAGTTTGAACGCACGCCACCGCAAGATTTAGTTGCAGAACAAAGCGTCCTTGGCGGAATGTTGCTCAGTAAAGATGCAATTGCAGATGTTCTTGAAGTTTTACGTGAGCGCGATTTTTATCGCCCCGCACATGAAATTATTTATGACACCATTTTAGATTTATATGGCCGCGGCGAACCAGCCGATGCTGTGACGGTCTCTGCAGAATTAACAAAACGCGGAGATATAGCTCGTGCGGGCGGTGCACCATATTTGCACACTCTTATTTCATCCGTTCCAACTGCAGCCAATGCTGGCTACTACGCGAAGATTGTTCGCGAACGCGCGATCATGCGTCGACTTGTCGAAGCTGGTACAAAGATTGTGCAGTTGGGTTACACATCTGAAGGCGATGTTGACGATTCTGTCGATCAAGCGCAAGCTGAAGTTTATGCAGTTACCGAACGTAGAGCCAGCGAAGATTATGTTCAACTCAGTACGCTGTTGCCACAGGCACTCGATGAGATTGAAGCAATTTCAAAAGGCACAGGTGTTGAAGGTGTTAAAACTGGATTTAAAGATCTCGACACTCTGACAAACGGATTACACCCCGGCAACATGATCGTTCTTGCTGCGCGCCCAGCCGTTGGTAAATCAACCCTGGGCCTTGATATTGCGCGGTATGCATCTATTCATGGAGGCAATACATCTGTCATCTTCTCTCTTGAAATGAGCCGTTCTGAAATTACGATGCGCATGTTGTCTGCAGAGGCGCGCGTAGGTCTCAATAACATTCGTGCAGGAAACCTTAACGATGAAGAATGGTCGAAGCTGGCACGGCGTATGGGCGAAATTTCTGCAGCGCCACTATTTATTGATGACTCTCCAAATCTTTCTCTCATGGAAATTCGGGCCAAAGCGCGCCGTCTCAAGCAGCGCCACGGACTAAAACTCATCATCATCGACTATTTACAGTTGATGAGTAGTGGAAAACGTGTAGAAAGCCGCCAGCAAGAAGTTTCTGAATTCTCTCGTCAACTTAAGTTGTTAGCAAAAGAACTCAATGTGCCAGTGGTTGCTATTTCGCAGCTCAACCGCTCACCCGAACAGCGCTCGGACAAGAAGCCAATGCTCTCTGACCTTCGCGAATCTGGTTCGATCGAGCAGGATGCGGACTTAGTTATTTTGCTTCATCGCGATGACATGTACGACAATCAAAATCGCTCTGGTGAGGCAGATCTAATTATCGCAAAACACCGTAACGGCCCTACTCGCACGATCACCGTCTCAGCACAACTGCACTTCGCTCGCTTTGTGGATATGCCGCAAAGCAGTGCGCCACAGGATTACACCCAACAACGCGGAGAAAATCAGTAATTAAATTTTAATGCGCTGCACTTCGAGCGCGGTCGGCGAGAATAATTCCTACGATCACCACGACACTTCCAAAAACTTGAATAGGTGTCAGCACTTCGCGTAACCACCACCAAGCAAACCCGCCCGCAACCACTGGTTCCAACATACCAATAACACTACTTGTGGATGCGCTCAGCTGCTTAAGACCATGCAAGACGCAGATGTAAGGCACGAGGGTCCCCATTGTTATAACCCAGAGAATCAAGACCCATCCTGGAAGTGTTTGGGGACTAAAAATTCCCAGCAAATTAATATCTTGAGTAAAAACTTGGTAAGGAAAATCCCACACCGGCGTGACTATTAACCAGAAGGCGGTGGCGATCCCAAGTCCCCAGACCGTTAAAGTGTCGGTGCTTCTATGAGCCACAAGTTTTTCGCCTAACAAAAAATACGCGGCAAGTGCGAAAGCATCTATAAATGCTGCTACGACACCCAGTCCATCTAAGGTCATGCCGTCCCACACTCGAGCTACGAGTAGAAGGCCGGAGAAAGCTAGTGAAAGGGAAATCCACATAAGTGGCGGAACAAATTTCTTACGGATGAAACGTATATATAGAACAATCCAAATAGGGGCTGTAAATTCAATAATCAGAGAGATTCCTACCTGCATTCGGCTGATGGCCAAGAAATAAAATGCCTGGACGATTGAAAATCCAATAACACCGTAAGCAATGAGCCAGGGCAATTCAGCTCGGGAGGTTTTCATTTCGGCGCGGTTACGAGCTAACACATATAGAAACAGAACCAGGAACGCCCCCGTGCACCTCACCTGTGTCAGGCGCGAGGCAGATAAGCCACTGGTGAGCAAGAGTTTGGCAATAATGCCGTTAAATGCGAACGCTGAACTTCCAAAGACAAGAAAGACTTCAGCGCGCAGCGACTTGAGCATTAGGCCACCTTATAGGCAAGTGGTTAAAAAGCCGCCTCTGAAATCTCCATAATCGCGCCATCGGTAGATTCGACGATTTTGCGATCGGCAGTGATGTGTGGCAAGAAATTGCGAACAAAGAATTTTGCCGAGGCAATCTTCCCCTCATAGAAGGCAGCATCTTTTCCAGCGCTAGGCAGCTTTGCAATTGCAATTTCTGCTTGCCGGAGCAAGAGCCAAGCAGTGATAATGTCACCGACAGCCATCAAACAGCGAGAGGTATTAAGTCCTACCTTGTAGATCTCATCAGATTTTTCTTGAGAGGCCATAGCGTGACCAACTAGCACTGCAATGATCCCGTTAAGGTCACCAACAGATGTGTAAAGGACAGCTTTCTCATCTGACAAAGCTCCTCCAGATTGCGCGAAGGTTGCAATCTCTTTCCCTAAGAGGCCGATTGCCCGACCACCGTCTTTAACAATTTTGCGGAAGAAGAAATCTAATCCCTGAATTGCCGTGGTTCCTTCGTACAAAGTATCAATCTTCGCATCTCGAACATATTGCTCCAGTGGCCAATCTTGCGTGAAACCAGAGCCGCCAAAAGTTTGAAGTGATTCGGTACCAAGAAGCATCCATGATTTCTCACTGCCAAAACCCTTAACAACTGGAAGCATTAAATCATTGAGCGCTATGAGGTCATCAAGCCTGTCTTGGTCATCGCCATGATCTTTTGCAATCGCGATGTTGTCTTGAAGGGAAGCGGTATATAAAACAAGTGCTCGCATGCCTTCGGAATATGACTTTTGAACCATCAAAGAGCGCCGCACATCAGGGTGATGAATGATCGTGACACGAGGGCTCGCCTTGTTCGCCATTGCCTTCATGTCGCCGCCTTGGATGCGAGTCTTGGCATAAGCCAGCGCTTGTTGGTAGCCGGCAGAGAGCGTTGCAATCGCCTTCGTGCCAACCATCATGCGTGCAAACTCAATAACCTTAAACATCTGCGCGATACCTTCATGGACATCTCCAAGAAGCCATCCAACTGCAGGTTCGTTCTCTCCTAGATTCATCTCACAGGTGGCTGAAACATTGAGCCCCATCTTGTGTTCAACTTTTGTGGCGTAAACACCATTACGTTTTCCAAGTGCGCCAGTTTCAAAATCAAACATAAATTTTGGTATGAGGAAAAGACTTAAGCCCTTAGTACCTGGTCCGCCGCCCTCGCGGCGAGCAAGGACATAGTGAATTATATTTTCATTCAAATCGCTATCACCAGATGTGATGAAACGCTTTGTCCCGGTGATGTGCCATGTTCCATCTGGTTGCTCTACCGCTTTTGCTCGGCCAGCACCAACATCACTTCCAGCATCAGGTTCTGTCAACATCATTGATGAGCCCCAGTCACGATCGACCATGAGTTTTGCGATTTTCTTTTGCTGAGCATTTCCTAACACATAAGCAACATGTGCGAATGATGCGCCAGATGCATAGATGTGAACTGATGGATTCGAACCTAGGACCATTTCGCCAATGGCCCAACGCACTGAAGCCGGAATGATCGTGCCACCGATTTCCACTGGTGCATCGATCCTCCACCACTCACCATCGATGTAGGAGCGGTAGGATTTTTTGAATGATTCAGGAACTTTTGCATCTCCCGTAGCTGGATCAAATGAAACTCCAACACGGTCACCTTCTATAAAAGAGGCAGCGAGATCGTTTTCAGCTAAGCGCTTTACTTCTTCCAACATTCCCATGACGGTTTCACGGTCAAGATCTTTATAAACGGAAGTTCCCAACACTGATCCCCGATCGAGTAGATCAAAGAGACAGAATTCAATATCGCGAAGGTTTGCGGTGTAATGGCCCATGGCTAAATAATGCTACCGACCAGTAACATAATCAAGTAAGGGCTCTGTCGTGAGCCTAATTACTTCAGATTGTGACTCTTATTTCTTGGCAGTGGGCAGCAATCTCATATCACCGGTGTGGGGCCAGGTGTGGAGCAATTTAAAGCCTTCGGCATATTTATAACCTGCTTGAATACCGCGAAAACGGGCATGAATAAACATGTTCTCGGTGAATTCTGTACCAAAGACGTGATCAATCCACGCTACCTGGCTCACATGAGAAGAAAGCATCGCTTTTTTGGTTTCCATTACAGAAGTCACATCGACAAAGAACTCAGGGTCAAATCCATTTCCAATAATGGTGTCCATCACAAAAACAGTGGGGATTGGAGTTTCAGGGAATTTTGTTTTTACTAGAGGAACACTCACTGGGATGCGACAATCGATAGCAATAGATCCAGCAAGTCTGTGGTCGGGATGGTAGTCATTTTCGTTCAACACGAACATGATATCTGGACGCGCTTGGCGAATCGCATCAATGAAGCGTTCTCTCGTCTCGCGATTATCAAAAAGCCATTCATCATCAAAGTCCATCCAAATCACTGTGGCACCAATAATTGCCGCAGAAGCTTTTGCCTCCTCATGCCGAGTGTGAGCAATCTGCTCCCGGGTGATTGTTGGATCACCTGTACCAACATTTCCATTAGTAGCGATGGCGATGAAGACTTCGTCGCCCCGTTCAGCACAGAGGGCTAAAGTTCCGCCACAAAGCCATTCAACATCATCCGGGTGGGCAGCGACTGCAAGAACTCTCATAACTTTCTACTCTCTCTTGGTGTGTGGGTTTTTAGAACTTGATAACAGTACGGAGATTTCCTTGCCAATTAACTACTGCGTCAGGAACCTCATCGAGCGAAATGACTCGATCAACGAGCCCGCTGGTTTTGATGGTCCCTTTCGCAAGTAGATCAATAAGTACCGGCCACGCGCCCCTCGAATTTGTGTGACCGGACAACCGAAGGTTTCGCAGAACGACATCCGCGATAGGAAAATGATTTGCAAATTCTTCACTAAACCCATAACAAACAATAAGTCCGTGGTTTTTTACACCGCTAATTGCAGTTTGGATGCTCTCGGTATTTCCCACAGAGTCGATGCTGAGATCGGCTGCTGCTTTTTCGAGAAGATCACTTGTTGTCAGTCGAATGTTGGGATCAATGGAGTCAAATATTTCCCTTCTCCGTGGAGTGCGTAGGGAAACATCAACGCGATCAGCACCTAACGCGAAGGCCCCAGATGCAAAAGCAACACCTGCCAACCCTCCACCAACAACCAGAACCCGATTTCCAGCAATTTTTGCCCCAGAAGCCAACAGGGCACCGAAGGGGATAACGAAAGGTTCGGTGATAACAGCTTCTTTCCATGAAAGATTATTTGGGACTTTGTGTAAACGGGATGTAGTTACACGTACATACTCTGCCCAGCCACCATCTGCCGTAAAACCTAATTCACCCGGGTTTAAACACTCAGAGGCTGGGGTCTCTAAGCAAGCTTTACATGTTCTGCATGGATCAACTGTGTCAACAACAACATTGTCACCGGTATGAATGGTCGCTGATTCATCTCCAGCAACAACAACTCCTGTAATTTCATGCCCAAGAACTACACGGGGAGCAATATCGGGAATTCGCCCTGCTGTTACTTCACGGTCTGTGGCACAGATGCCAGCAGCTGTAATTTGAACAAGGGATGTGCCCGACAATAATTTAGGTAGTGGCTTTTCTTCAACTCGCAGATCCCCTTTCCCATACAAAATGACTGCACGCATCTGACTGGGCAACGCCACTTCGGAATTCAAATTCTCGTAGAGAAAGAATAAAGAAATCTAGAGTTCGTGAGCCAAGAATTTCTCATGGCGTAAAGAGATCGATCCCTCCAGTGAAATGCAGAACCGCCTTACGGTCAAGCTCTAGCGCAAGTCCTGGTTTCATCGGGATTGTTAACATTCCATCTGCGTCAAGAACCCATGGTTTAGCCACGATTGCATCAATGTAAGCAGAACCCGTGCAGTACTCAACCAAATCGGTTCTTGGTAGGGCTGCTGCAAGTTGTAGGTCGACCGCAAGACCTACTGCGGTGTTCCAACCATGTGGGATCACTCGCACATGTTGATCTTCAGCAGTTTGTGCAATGCGCATAAATTCGCTGATACCACCAACTTTTGTAACGTCAGGCTGGATGATATTTACTAAACGATCCATAAGGTAAGGCTGAAAAGTTTGGCGGCGCGTGAGCACTTCGCCACCACTGATAGGTACAGGACTAGCCGCAGTTAAGTCTGCAAAACCTTTGTAATCATCTGGAGTCATCGCTTCTTCAAACCATGCAACGTCATACTCTTTAAGCATGTGTGCGGTATTAATTGCCCATTTAGGATCACTGTGCCAGTAGGCATCGCTACCACCGGCATCGACAGCTAAGAGAGAATTAGGGCCGATGGTTTTTCTGGCTGCTTCAACAATCGCACGATCAAGTTCTTTGTTAACGCGACCAAACGGCCCCCACCCGATCTTGAATGCAGTAAAACCCTGTTCCTTTAAATCAGAAAGTATTGGGATGAGCTTCTTAGGCTCATGCATGAGTACGGAGGCATATGGACGAACACGATTTCTATAGACGCCGCCGAGCAGACGAGAAATAGGTTGACCAGTTACCTGTCCTAAAATATCCCAGAGCGCAATGTCGATGCCGCTAATCGTGTGGGTGACAGATCCACCACGGCCTTGCCAAAATGTGTTTTGATGCAGTTTTTCAGAAACACGAGTCGGCTCCAAGGCGCTTTCACCAACAAATTGGTCCCGGAGTAAATCCAGCGAGGCTAAAACCAGGGCTTCGCTTGTAAAAACGCTTCCCACCCCGACAACGCCTTCATCGGTGTGAACGCTTACGAGCGTATGGACTACATCCGAGGGTGTGAGTTCGTGTGACCAGCCCCCGGCGGGTGTCTCTCCGCGTAGTCCAGCGGCTCTAATTTCACGAATTTTCACAGTAACCCCATTTCACGCTCAATAATTTGGAAAAGTACTGGATAAGAAAAGTAAAGTCAACTGTTGACAATCGACGATGCTTTGGCAGAATCTCACTAACTGTTTCCAGGCTCTGCCTTGGCACCAGGGTCTCAAAAAAAGGGGGCTACCCCCATTCGTCGACTGGAGGAAATGTGAAGTTTCTAAAAGATAAATCATCTCTTACACATGATGTGAGTGCTCGTCGTAGAAATCTACGGTTCGGTGCTGCCATCTTGGTAAGCGCTTCCTTGGCTTTGGCATCAACAGCTGTTGCTGCTACTAGCGCATCTGCTGCACCAACTGGTCAACTCATAATCGCAAACGCTGAACCAATTACTGCTGCGTACTACGATCCACACTCAGCATTTGGATTAGTTGATGCACAACTCGGCTCATTGGTATATGACACCCTGCTCTTGATGGATAAGAACGGCAAGCTATCACCAAGTCTTGCTTCATCCTATAAGCGCGTATCAAAAACTGAGGTAGATGTCGTAGTCCGTACCGGAGTGAAATTTCACGATGGTACAGCACTGACACCTGCAGATGTTGCTGCAAGCATTAACCGGGTAATCGTGAAGGATTCGCCATTGGCGTTTGCTCTCCTTGGCGCACCTGGCAAGGCAACCGTAAGTGGAGACACAGTAAAGATTGTTACCGATAAGCCTTTTGGTGCATTGGAAAACTCTCTTGCGGTAATTGCAATTGTCTCATCTGCTGACATTGCTAAGCCAGATAACTGGAAGGTCACTGCAAATGGAACTGGACCTTATACATTCGTTTCGTATAAGAACAACGACATTACTGTTACGGCCAATCCAAGCTACTGGGGCACTCAACCTAAAATCAAAACCATAATCCTTCGCTACATCGAAGATACTCAAGCTCGCCAGAGTGCATTGCTGACTGGTCAGGTTGATATGTCTACTCGTGTTGGCCCTCAGGAGATCGCTGGAGTTAAAGGCAACAGCAGTTTCACTGTCTTCTCAAATCAAGGCCCACCTTCACAGATCATCTCGATCTGGACAGACCGTGGACCTCTGAAGGATCCAGCTTTGCGTCGTGCGATTTCTTACGCAATTGATCGCAAGACAATCAATGCTGTTATCCAAGGCGGAATGAACAATCTCGCCTTTAACGGTATGCCAACAAACATGCCATTCTACAAGCCAGCTGCTGAGCACTATGCATACAACCCAGGAAAAGCGAAGGCGTTATTGAAGTCCCTTGGCTTCAACAACAACCTCACACTTACTATGTCAACCAGCAGCTTGGTACCAAAACAAGCTGAGATTGACCAAGCAATTGTTGGATATCTGAAGGCTGTAGGCGTGACTGTTAAGTTGACTAAACTCGAAGTTGGAAAGTTCCGTACTACATATTCCGATTACGACATGTCACTTAACACTATTGCAACATTCAACAATGACCCTAGCTTTGCTCTCGGCATTTATGCCGGTGGTATCGGTAAGGCCGTGTTCCAATGGTCCGACGCTAAGTTCGATGCACTCTTTGCAGCGCAAAGAGATGATGCAGGTAGTACTCGTGGAGCTAAAGTCAACGCTGCACAGACCTACCTCTGGACTGTAGCTCGCACACTTTGGGTTAGTGATGAAAACTGGGTTTTCATTGTTAACAACAAGGTAAAGAACTACACCCGTTCACCATTGGTGGGTGAAGCTCTAATAGTCGACGCTTCTCTATAAAGTAACGAGGGTAAAATATAGAAAGGGGCGGACACTGTGAGGTTCTTCTTATCGCGGGTTGCGCAAGCACTCGTGATTGTAAGCGGCATCACAGTGTCCGTCTTTTTTATGCTCCGTTTTACTGCAGGTGACCCGGCTCGAATCCGCGGGAACTTATTTTCTACGAACGAAGTCTTAGATGAGTACCGTCGTCAATTCGGAACAGATCGAACAGTCTTTCAACAATTTGCAACATTTCTCAATGGTGTAATCCACGGAAGCCTGGGAAATAGTTTTAGGTATCAGGAGCCAGTAACTGGACTTGTCTTACCTGCCCTTCGCCACACGATGCTTCTGGGCATGACGGCACTACTTATCTCTCTTTCCCTAGCAATTTTACTTGGCACAATCTCTGCTCGTAATCCTCGTGGGTTGGTAGCGCGAGCAAGCGGGGTACTGGCCATCTTCGGGCAAAGCGCCCCATTGTTTTGGATCGGCTTGCTGCTCATAAGTTTATTTTCAGTCAACTTAGGTTGGTTACCATCAGGCGGCTTTACTAGTTGGAAGAATTTAATTCTGCCAGCAGTTACATTGGCCATGAATATATTGCCTTCAGAGATGCGAGTGCTATCTGCCAGCGTGAAGGCAGAGCTAGATGAGGATTATGTAAGAACGGCGCATGCCTTTGGTCTTGCCCGCTGGAGGGTCTATTTTGTACATGTACTACGAAATGCGTGCTTGCCACTTCTTACTGTTGTTGGCAACGATATGGGAATGCTCCTTGGTGGCGCGATAGTCGCCGAAGTTGTCTTTAACTTTCCCGGAATCGGCACACTCGCTTTGGTAGGACTTAATGCTCGCGACTATCCTCTTTTGCAGGGAGTAACAATTGTTGCTGCATGCACCTTTGTACTCGTGAATTTATTGGTAGATCTTCTCTACACCGTGATCAATCCGCGCGTGCGCTTGGGTGGAGCGACGTGAAAGAGAAATACCGTGGACGCGGTTTATTGATATTTAGTTCCATACTCATGGGTCTAATTGTTGTTGTTGGGCTATTAGGCCCCTTCCTATTAGTTGACCCTCTTGATCAAGATCTCATCAGCGCCATGAAGCCACCGTTTTCAGCGCATCACATATTAGGGACCGATCCTCTTGGAAGAGACATTCTAAGTCGCATCGCAAGCGGTGCTCGGGTCTCGTTAATCGTCTCTATTTTAGGAATGATCGGATCCCTCACCGTGGGTACCATCATGGGGCTTATATCTGGCGCACGAAATAGATGGTTGGCATGGGCAAGTGATCGCCTGATTGATGTGCAAATGGCATTTCCTTATATTCTTCTTGCAATAGTGATTGTTTCTGCGACAACCGCCTCGCTCCCAATTTTGATCCTATTAATGGTTTTGGCTGGCTGGGCCTCTGCTGCTCGAGTAATACGAAGCATTGTGTTGAGTGAACGCCCAAAGGATTATGTAAAAGCCGCCGAGCTAGTTGGAGCGGATCAAAAGCGAGTTCTAATTAGGTACATCGGGCCCACTCTTGTGCCAGCAATTTTTACAATCGCACCGTTGCAAGCATCAGCCATGATTGTTATGGAAGCGACGCTCTCTTTCCTAGGCCTTGGTGTACAACCACCAACACCAAGTTGGGGCGGCATGCTCTTAGAAGGCAAGGTTTATTTGAGCGAAGCTTGGTGGCTAACAACAATTCCCGGAATTGCCATTGCAATCACGTGCGCGGCATTAATTGGCATAGGCGAAGGTCTTTCGGTCAAACTGCGAGGAGATCGTCGTCGTCGAGTTGACCCCTCTCAATCAGAAACGGTTAACGCTAAGTCGAACTCCACAAAACTAAATTCTGGCGGCGATAAATCATGATAACCGCAAGAATGGATTCTCAAGCAGAAGCATTGCTTTCAATTAGGGGTTTAACTATTGCGCTAGATGATCGACCCGGAACTTCACCGGTAGTTCAAAATTTAACTTTTGACGTTCGCGAAGGCGAGTGCGTAGGAATTGTAGGCGAGTCTGGTTCTGGAAAATCGCTCAGCAGTTTGGCTCTTTTAAACATGTTGCCCAAAGGTGTGCACATCTCTAGTGGCAGCATCATTGCTGCGGGTAAAGATCTTACAAAGGCAAACGAGAGAGAGTTAAGAGATGTGCGTGGGTCATTAGTCTCGATGGTTTTCCAAGATCCAGGGGCAGCTCTCAACCCAAGTCGTACGGTTGGAAAACTTCTCGCGGATGTACTTCATGCCCATTCGGATTTATCTCGCGAATCAATTCGGGAAAGAAGTATCGCCGTGTTGAATGACGTCGGGTTTCCAGATCCAGAAAGTCGCTTAAAAAGTTTTCCATTTCAGTTGAGTGGGGGCTTGCGACAAAGAGTTGCTATCGCGATGGCACTAATTAATCGGCCGAGAATTTTGGTCGCAGATGAACCGACCACGAGCCTTGACGTCTCAGTCCAAAAAGGTATTTTGCAGCTGATCCGTCGTAGAACTACTGAAGATCGAATCGGGTGCGTCTTTGTAAGTCATGATCTTGGTGTCATTGCCGAGGTAGCCGATCGTGTAGTCATTATGTATTCAGGCCAAGTTGTTGAAGAAGGTCCAGTAGCAAACGTGCTCACCAATCCACGCCACCCGTATACCCGAGGCTTAATAGCGTCTGCTCCAAACATGACAAGCACTCTTGCAAATCCGCTGCGCCCAATCCCAGGCTCTTTACCATCGGTTGGACGCACACCAAACGGATGTGCTTTTCAAGACCGCTGCCCGGATAAATCCAAAGGACAGTGCGCACCACAAGATCCTTCGTGGACTACTGACTCCAAAAATCCTTCACACCGCTGGCTATGCCATGATTCAAGCAATTCCAGAGCAAAGGCTTCGTTATGAAACCCTTATTAGAAGCCACGGGGATTGTTAAAGAATTCCGAGGACGAGGTCGCTCACTTGATGTTCTAGCCCTTGATGGAGTTGATTTTTCAATCATGCCGGGTGAAGTGGTTGGCATAGTAGGAGAAAGCGGATCCGGAAAGAGCACCTTGTCTCGAATTCTTGTTGGAATCGAACAAGCCACTAAAGGCGTTGTACGACACAACGGCGAGGAAGTTAACACCCCAGCAGATTGGCGCAAACTGCGTTTCGATGCGCAATATATTTTCCAAGACCCGTATCTCTCACTTGCTCCGCACATGAGTGTGGGTCAGAGCATCGGTGACGGACTAGAGATTCGTGGCGAAGGTACTCCGGCTGATCGAGCCAAGCGCATTGCCACCACTCTTGAAATGGTTGGACTCAAAGCCTCGGATGCGCAGTCCTATCCAGCAGTATTCAGTGGCGGTCAGCGACAGCGCATTAGTTTAGCGCGCGCATTAGTGCTCAATCCCAAAGTTATTATCTGTGATGAAATAGTTTCAGGCCTTGACGTTTCTGTTCAGGCACAAATTCTTAATCTTTTAGTAGAGCTTCACCGCGAACACGGAGTGGGCTTAGTCTTCGTTTCTCACGACTTGCGAGTTGTTAAATACTTGTGCCAAAGAATTCTTGTTATGCATCGTGGCTTAGTTGTTGAATCCAATAGCACTGAAAAACTTTTTTCTAATCCGCAACACGAGTACACACAGCATCTATTGAGCTGTGTTCCTGCTGGACTATCCCCGTCAGGCGTGTGACTCATGGAAAAGTGGGACCGTAACTGGGGTTGTCGCGTTGACATAGATGCAACTTCGCGCGGATGGGAAAGCGCAGTCTTACAAAACTCTAAATTGCGCGTCACAATTCTTATAGGTAAAGGCTGTGATGTTGTTGAGGTGCTCTACAAGCCGCGCGATATGGACATCACGCCTCGTACGGGACGTGGACTCAGAAGGAGAGATGAAGCAGTTGCTGCGCCGTGGTCTGAGATGGGCTCTTTCCTAGATCAATATGAAGGTGGTTGGCAAGAGATTTTGCCGCATGGCGGCCAACCAGGAACTTTTCAAGGTGCTTCGTTTGCACAACACGGTGAGTCCAGTCGTCTTCCTTGGAAAGTAAGCATTGTGGAAGATAGCTCAGAAAGAGTTGAAATTTTGTGTACTTCACGATTATCGATCATGCCTTTTTATATGGAGAAGCGTTTTAGTCTTAGTGGAAATAGCGCGACTCTCACCATGAGTTCGATGGTTAAAAATGAAGGAGCCGTTGAACTTCCAGTAATGGCTGGGCATCATCTTGCCTACGGGGCACCCTTTATTGGTCCAGGTGCAACGATTGAAATGCCTCAAGGCACAACTTATAGCGCACACGCCGCAACCGTTTTTGAAACCGGACGGCGCAGTAATGGCGCATCTGGCACGTGGCCAAAAATGACAAGTGATACTGGTGCAGAAATTGATATGAGCGTATTACCTCCTAAAGGAACTAAGAGCGATCTGCACTACATCAAACCCTTGGAAGGTTGGTATGCCATCACTTCTGCAGATGAATCCATCACAGCAAAAGTTATGTGGGATAACAAATCACAACCCTATCTATGGTTCTGGCAAGAATTTGGAGCTGGTAGGACATACCCCTGGTGGGGAATGGAATATCTACTCGGCCTTGAACCATGGACCAGCGCTCCTGGTTCGGGGCTTGCCGATGCTGTAGCCGCTGGAACTGCTCCACACATTAAGCCCGGAGATTCAATTTCTACCGCACTATCTGTGCACATAGATGAAAGGAAAAGTAGATGAGAATACTTGCCATTGGAGCCCACCCAGATGATGTAGAGATTTTATGTAGTGGCACTTTAGCCCTCTGCGCTGAACGCGGAGATCAAATCTTTATCGCCATCGCTACAAATGGAAATGTTGGTACGGGCGATCCAGCCATCACACGCGAGCAAATAGGGGCAACCCGACATGAAGAAGCGAAGAAGTCAGTAGCTCACATCGGAGCAACGTTGATTTGGATGGATTTTGATGATGAATGGCTTTTCAATAATCAAGAAACTCGAGAACGCTTTATCGACGCTATCCGAGAAGCACGCCCAGATGTGATGATTATTCATGATCTTAACGATTACCACCCTGATCATCGCATCGCCGGGGCTATAGCGCGGGATTGTCGTATTCCCGCTAGCGTTCCGTTGGTGAAGACTAAATTCCCCGAAACACCGATCCCAACAGTTTTTGCAATGGATACGGTTTTAGGAAATAGTTTCGAACCTGAGTTCTACGTTAATATTTCATCCGTGATTGAAACTAAGAAAAAGATGTTACTTAGTCATCACAGCCAGGCTGCCTGGTTGAAGCATGTTTTCGGAACTGAGATAACTGACAACATGTTGATCCAGGGAAAGTTTCGTGGAGCTCAAGCTGGTTACGAGTATGCGGAAGGTTTCAAATTGATGCACGACTGGCCACACACTGGAGACTCGAGGTTACTGCCATAAAACTTCGCTCAGCTAAATCTTCCCCGAAAACAAGCGTGGATCTACCTCGCCTTAATCGCGAGAGCTCCACGATGCGCTCTGGAATTACCGAGGCTCTGCGACTTCGAATTATCGATGGAACATTGCCGGCTGGAACACGCGTTTCCGAAGAATGGGTTGCGAGCGAAATGGGAGTGAGCCGTGGTCCGGTTCGCGAGTCTCTTCGCGAATTGGAAAACGAAGGCCTACTTGTCGTTAATGCTTATCGTGGAACTTTCGTTAAGGAAATTACAACCGAGGAACTTCGTAATGTTTTGATTCCAATTCGTCTTATTTTGGAAAGTCGTGCTTGCGTCCTTGCAATACCAACGATGACTGAGGGAGATTTTCAGACCTTGGCTGGAATTGTGGATCTTATGGACTCCGTAGCCACCGCTGGAGGAGACGGCGCACTGATCGAGCTTGTCGACCTTGATGTTCAGTACCACCAGTTCTTAATGAGTCTGTGCGATCAGTACCACACCATGCAGTTATGGAAATCAATTCAACCCCGCATTCGGGTGGGCTTTTATCGTCTAGGCCTCAGGCACTTTGATTATCAAGAAATTACCGTGGAACATCAAATACTTTTGGATGCATTGAGAACTCGTGACCCTAAAGTTGTATTGCCAGCCCTTGAGCATCATATTTGTACGGATCAATACAGGCTTTTGGATCGAGTCGAAAAAGAGCAAAAATAACGCTGAAATATCAGATTTTAGGCCGGCGTGGAGAGAATCTTCAAAATTTCTTTTGACATGTAATCCCTGATAGAAATTCCCTCGTCGATATATTTTCCATAATTAAAAAATCCATGAATCATTCCTTGGACGTCATTGTGAGAAGTTGTTACTCCAGCCTCTTCTAATTTTCTTGCATAGTCGATGCCATCTTGGCGCAAAACATCGAATTCAGCGGTAAGAATTATTGCAGGTGGCAACTGTGCGAAATTGTTGGCGGCATGTGGAACGGCATAAGAATTCGCTAAATCCTCATCCCCGTTGAGGTATTGCTCCCAAGCCCATTTAATCCCCTTTTGTGTGGAACCAAACCCTTCAGCACAAGGAACGCCAGGATGAGAGACATACTCTGGACCATTAGCTGGGTAGATGAGTAATTGGTATGCCAACTTATACTCACCTGTATCTCGTGTCTTAAGAGCAACAGCTGAGGCAAGATTTCCGCCAGCGCTATCACCACCAACACCAATTTTAGTGGAATCAATATTCAAGTGAGCTGCGTTTGCAAATGTCCATTCAATTGCAGAAAAGCAGTCATCAAAAGGAATGGGAAATTTATGTTCAGGTGCCTTTTGATAATTGACAGCAATAACAACAGATTGTGTTTTCGCAGCTAGGGTAGTTAATTGTGCGCTGTAGCGATCGATGTGGAAGGCAACCCATCCGCCGCCATGAAAGTAGATAAGAGCGTTAAAAGGACCGGGACCATTTGGTGTGTAAATGTTTATAGGTAGATCGGCTGTCGGGGAGGTGATGTATCGATGCTCTATACCGACACTTGGATCCAGTGGGCCTGCGAGATCGTTATCGGTGTGGGACAGCGCTCTGACACCGTGAAGGTCCACTGTGATATCGGGAGCGTTTGATTGTGCTTCCATCTCCAAAAATGCGCGGGCTTGGGGATGCAAAGGCATGGGAGCGACTCTATAAGTTTTGATCCAGGTTAGATATCGCTTCTCTCAATAGGCAAGAGAGCGGGCGACGGGAATCGAACCCGCGCTGCCAGCTTGGGAAGCTGACGTGATGCCATTTCACTACGCCCGCAAGACCTAAGAGCCCATTTACCCAAAGCATAGGCAGGGACGGTAAAGTCACCAACTATGTTGCTGAGCGATCGAGATATTCACTTAGAAATTAAGGCTGGCCGAGTCAAGGTAGAACCTTTCGACACAGGGATGATCCAACCCTCCAGTGTGGATGTGCGACTTGATCGTTTTTTCCGTGTTTTCGAAAACCATAAGTATTCAGTGATTGATCCCTCTATTGAACAAGGTGAGCTCACACGCGAAGTAGAAGTGGCACCGAAAGAGTTTTTCATTTTGCACCCAGGTGAATTCGTTTTGGCGAGCACCTATGAAATTATTTCTTTACCTGATGACATTGCTGGACGCCTAGAAGGTAAATCCTCTTTAGGTCGTCTTGGTCTTTTGACTCATTCGACCGCGGGATTTATCGATCCAGGATTTTCTGGACACATCACTTTGGAACTTTCTAACGTTGCCAACTTGCCAGTGAAATTGTTTCCTGGAATGAAAATCGGGCAACTGTGTCTCATCAAACTCTCATCTCCCGCTGAGCATCCTTACGGTTCGGCGCTTTATGGTTCACGTTATCAAGGTCAACGCGGGCCGACACCAAGCCGCTCATGGATGAATTTTCACCAAAGCGATATTAAGTAGCACTTTCTTGGACTAGACCTCCCAGAGGCAAATAGTAAGCACTCAGGTGCAAAGTTCATCTACTGGTACTTTTCCTAAACTGGAGTAGATTACTGACATGTCAAAAATTGAGATGGTTCTATTAGTTATCGCAGCGCTCGCATTTTTTGTTGTCTCTCTCTATAACCGCCTAGTGCGCCTCAACGTTGCAGTGGACGAAGCGTTCGCGCAGATCGAAGTTCAACTCAAGCGTCGTTCTGATTTGATTCCAAATCTAGTTGAGACAGTTAAAGGTTATGCGGCGCACGAAAGCGCAACCTTTGAAAAAGTTGTTAACGCCCGAGCTAAGGCTACTACCGCCACAACAGTTGCTGATGTGGCTGCTGCCGATGGCATGGTCACGCAAGCCCTTCGCGGATTATTAGCAGTTGCTGAGGGGTACCCAGAACTTAAGGCATCCAGCAATTTCTTAGCCCTGCAAGAAGAGCTATCCACCACTGAGAATAAGGTCTCTTTCGCTCGTCAGTTCTATAACGACAATGTGCGCTCGTTAAATACAGCAGTAAAGACGATACCTACTTCACTTTTTGCTGGTATCGCAAAAGTAAGCAGCCGTGCTTTCTATGAAGTAGAAGATCCTGCATCTCGACAAGCACCAAATGTGAAGTTTTAATATTTAATGGCTGAAGTTTCATTTCGAGGCATGGAAGCCTCTAACAAAAGAAAAACATATTTACTTCTAGCTGGTATGGGTGCACTTGTCTGGGTTGTTATTTACGCAGCCTTGACTTATTTTGGGGCAAGCACAGTGGGAATAGTTCCCATCGCGGTTGGAATAGCACTTGTATCAGTGTGGGGTTCGTATTACGCATCAGATTCGATTGTGCTGCGTATGACTGGAGCTCGCGAGATCAGCGAAGGAGAGAATCCAAAGTTGTTTAATGTGATTCACGAAGTTGTAATCGCAAGCGGTTTACCGATGCCTAAAGTTGCAGTGGTAGAAGATAGCGCCCCTAATGCATTTGCAACAGGCCGTAATCCAAATCATGCGGTAATCGCTTTTACAACCGGAATTTTAGATGCGATGGATCGAGATCAACTTCAAGGAGTTATTGCTCATGAAATGTCTCATGTTGGTAATCGAGACACATTAGTTTCTGCAGTCGCCGCAACAACCGCGGGAGCAATTGCTCTGCTTAGCGACATGCTGACACGCATGATGTGGTTTGGTGGTGGACGTAGAGATAGCAGGAGCGGTAATTCAAATCCAATCGCGCTCGTTGTTTCGCTCGTCGTCTTGATTCTTGCGCCCCTTGCTGCCATGTTGTTGAAATCCGCAGTTTCACGTCGTCGTGAAGCTCTGGCTGATGCAACAGCCGTATCCTTCACGCGAAATCCTGCAGGATTACGTTCGGCACTTGAAGTTTTAGCTGCGGATTCAACAGTGGTGCAACAACGCTCGACCGCTGTTGCTCATATTTGGATTGAGTCTCCACTAGACGCACGTTCAGTTTCGAGACTATTTGCTACACATCCACCTATCGAAGAGCGAATCGCAGCACTGCGCGCAATGGAAAGCTTGGGTCCTGCGCAGTAGTACGTGATTGATGTTTGGGCAAAATGTGATTCAGATTTGGCGAGAAGGTGTTTGAGGAACCCCTCTTCACTACGAGTGAAATTTGGGCGATCTTATTTAGAATTCAATCAAGGCTGCTAAAAGTCAGATTCTTAGTGACTTAAAGGGAAAAAGAGTGTGAATGTTGCGCCTTCGCCGAGTTTTGAAGCCACACTCACTCGGCCGCCGTGGGCTCGCATTACCGAATCAACGATTGAAAGACCTAACCCACTTCCCTCATTGCTAGTGCGTGCACGCGATGGATCGGCGCGGAAGAAACGCTCAAAAATTCTTTCTTGATCACTTTTGCTTAAGCCTGGCCCTTGATCGGCTACGGCAATTGTAATTCCTTCGTCAGATTGCGTAACTGTGATCGAAATTTGTGTGCCGGCGGGGGTATGAGTGCGTGTATTAGCAAGTAAATTTGCAATAACTTGGTGTATTTGATGTGAATCGCCAAGGACAAAAAGATCATCATCTGGCACTGAAAGTGAAATGGGATGTTGTGGGCCAGCTGCTCGAGCAGATTCAATCGCTTCTTCTACGGCTTGCTTGACGTTAACGGGTAGTTTCACGATCTCACGCGATTGATCTAGGCGAGCGAGTAAGAGAAGGTCTTCAACAAGTGTTCCCATACGCACAGATTCTTTTTCAATACGTCCTATCAATTCACTTGTCTCGATGCCAGGTTGAACCGCTCCTTGGCGATGTAGTTCAGCAAACCCACGAATTGCAGTCAGTGGAGTACGTAGTTCATGACTTGCATCTGCAATAAATCTACGGAGCCTGTCCTCACTTGCTGTACGTGCGGCAAAAGATTCCTCAATACGGGAAAGCATTTGATTGAGTGAGCCGACAAGTCTTCCTACTTCGGTGTCAGGTTTTGCGTCCGGCAAACGAGCAGATAAATCTCCTTCGGCAATTAACTCCGCAGTGGATTCAACTTCAGCGAGGGGCTTCAATCCAAATTCAATAACTTTTCGGGAAGCAAAAGCAATAAGCAAAAGTGCAATCAGACCAATAAAAATAAAGAGAAACTGTAATTGATGGACAGTCTTATCGACTCCATCGAGAGATTGCGCGACAACAACACTTCCAAGTGAGGATGGAAGAACTCGTGCTAATACCCGAAAGTCAGCACCCGGGGCCGAAATTGTGAAGGGTAAATTCTTTTGTGCTGCCACAATCGAGGGAGTGAACCCCTTTACGAATTTGGTAATTTCTTGAGTGTTGAGGTCTCCACCTAGAACACCAACAATGTCACCTGTTGGATTGAGCAAAGTAACCGACATTGATGTGGGCACCTGGCGTAATGGCCGAAGGATGCGCGTTGGAGCAAGTTTTGGTCGAGGCGTAGCTCGGTCTTGGGATTCATCGCTCTCGGATGCAGATTCTTCATTTACTGGTAACTGGTTTTCATCAGGGGCAATTCCTGCGCGATCTAAACGAAGAGATGTTCCTCCGGCAACACTTGCAAGCTGTGAATCGACTTGGCTGGTGAGGTATGAATGAAGTGCGCTTCCTGCGGCAATATCGGAGGCGATAAATCCGAGACCAGCCAGAACAACAACGCCGACGACGAGTCGATTCTTTAAACTCCACAAACTTAATGGAGTCGAGACTCTACGGCGCTGAGATTCCATCATAAAAGTAGATAGTGCAGCGCACTATTTTCTAGGGGGCATCCGTAGGCGATAGCCAACCCCACGCACTGTGTGAATAAGCGGTGGGTCGAATGTGTCAATTTTTTTACGAAGGTAGGAAATATATGTTTCAACAATTCCTGCATCTCCGCGAAAATCATATTGCCAGACGTGATCCAAGATTTGTGCCTTAGAGACAACGCGGTCGGCATTGATAAGAAGGTAGCGAAGCAAAAGAAATTCGGTGGGGGAAAGTTCAATCAATTGGCCCGCACGATAAACCTCATGAGTTGCTTCATCTAGTTCTAAATCTGCGAAGCGAATCTTTTCGTCATCAGGAATAATTTCAACGGCTCCTGTGCGGCGAAGTAATGCACGGATACGCGCTACAAGCTCTTCAAGACTAAAGGGCTTTGTCATATAATCATCGCCGCCGATAGTCAGGCCTGCAACCTTGTCTTCCATGCCATCTTTAGCGGTGAGGAATAGAACGCCAACATTGTGGCCTTCACTGCGCAATTGGCGACAGACTTCAAAACCATCGAGATCTGGCAACATGACATCAAGGATCATTGCGTGAGGATGAAATTCTTCAGCAACCTGCAATGCCTGCGCGCCATTAGCCGCGGTGCGAACATCAAAGCCAACGAAACGAAGGCTCGTAGCAATGAGATCGGAGATGCTCGACTCATCATCGACCACCAAGATCTTGTGGGTAGTTACTTCCTTGATATCGCTCTGTCCTGCACGCTCTTTGAGAGTCGTCATTGTTATCACCTCGCTGCGCACAATGCTCCCGAATGCTGGGGATTGTCTGAGAATACTACGAATTACGACTAAGGATTTAGGCTGGCTTCACCGACCTCAAGAGCGCTTGGGCAACATCCAAAACCTCGACGGTGGATTCGCGAGCGGCAACGCCATCGCTGACCATGACGCGACAGAACGGACACGCCACCGCTACCTCTTCTGCGCCAGTTGCAATGGCTTCATCGACACGGTTTAAGTTGATGCGGGTACCAATTGATTCTTCCATCCACATTCGCCCACCGCCTGCGCCACAACAGAATGAACGTTCTTGATTACGTGGCATCTCTTTCAGCGTCACACCAGTTGCGGCGAGAAGTTCGCGAGGTGGATCATAAATTTTGTTATGACGTCCCAGGTAACAAGGATCGTGGTAAGTCAATTGTTTTTCATTCTTAGTAATCGGAATAAGTTTGCCTTCTCGCACCAATTGGTTGAGAAGTTGGGTGTGGTGAACCATCTGCAATTCAAAACCACTTTGCGCGTAGTCGCGACCGATCGTTGTGAAGCAGTGAGGACAAGTGACCACAACTTTCTTTGTACCTTTATCTGGGCGAGCCGCAAAAACTTGCGTGAGAGTTTCGATGTTTTCGCGGGAAAGAATTTGGTACAAGAATTCATTTCCGGCCCTTCTTGCAGGATCACCGGTGCACGTTTCCTTTTTGCCAAGGACAGCAAATGAAACTCCCGACATATAGAGGAGCTCGGCTACAGCTTTAGTAGTTTTCTTTGCGCGTTCTTCATAAGCCCCTGCACACCCAACCCAAAACAAATATTCGACATCATCAGGTAATTGACCTTCGACTACGCGGATTGGGAAATCGCATTCGGCCATCCATCCATCGCGATCAGTGCGATTGGTACCCCAAGGGTTTCCCGCACTTTCTAGATTGCGGAAGGTGCCACCAAGTTCTGTTGGAAATTCGGATTCAACTAATACCTGAAAGCGCCGCATATTAACGATGTGATCAATATGTTCGATATCAACTGGGCACTCGTTCACGCACGCCCCGCAGGTAGTGCAAGACCAGAGAACCTCAAGTGAGATAGGCGCAAATTCGCCAACCAGAGCTTCATTTTTGACAACCTTGGACATTGCGTGGTCACGCATCGCCATGATGAGCAACTTGGGTGACAAAGGCTTATCGGTGTGCCACGCAGGACACTGAGACTGACAACGGCCGCATTCGGTGCAGCTAGTCATATCCAGTAGGCCCTTCCAAGATATATCTCCCCTGGTCCCAAGTCCAAAGACATCGTCATCGGCTGGATCTTCAAAGTCAATAACTTTTCCATGCGAGAGCATCTCTGGAAGTTCACCTAGTGAATTAGTTCCATCGCTATGGCGTTTGTAGTAAACGTTAAAGAAGGCGAGGAATCTGTGCCACGCCACACCCATGGTGAGGTTGAACGCAATTACGATAAACCACAGCATTGAAACAAAAATTTTTACCGCAGCAATTATTTGAATGGACTGTGTAATCGTGTGAAGACTTAAATTTTTGAAGCGGGCTCCAATAAACCATGTGGTGATGAAATGTTGATTCCAGATTGTGTATTCAGATAAAGCCGCTTCAAAGGCTCTTAAGGAGATAACACAAAAAACAATGACAAGAATTGTTGCTTCAACGAAGTAAGCCTTGAGCGATCCCGAACCAAAGAAGCGAGATTTTCTATCTTTCCGAAAGATCCGAGTGAATTGTCGAATTCCAATTAATGCAACAATTCCAATTCCCGTTGCCCATGCAGTTAGTTCGGTGAAGTATTCGTAAGGATAGAAACTTCCAATCCAAGGAAGAACGAAATAAGGATTTGAAACTTGACCATATGCCGTAACAAGAGTTCCAAAAAGTGAAAAGAAACCAATCATGACAAACCAATGTGCTATTCCGGTTCCAGTGAAATTGAGCATCTTTGTATGGCCCAAGATTTCACGAAGCATGTTGCGCAATCTGCGCCCACGGAAATCACTTCGAGTTGGGTCGGGTTGCCCAGCCTTGTAAATAGCTAAAAGTTTTTTGCCATTGAAGGCAAGAAGCGTGAGAGCTACAAAAGTAATCCCGTATGAGATTGCGGGAATTAGAAGACTTAACCAATAGGACATAGTGAAGAGGATACTCAGAGCCGGTTTAGACCAGGAGACTTCCTCCAGGCTTTACTAATGAAATCTTGCGAAGTTCCCGAGAAACGAGGAGAGAACTGGTCAAGTAAGTTAAAACTTGAGCAAGAACGACTCCATAAATACCAAGAATAAGAACGCCAATAATAGCGAGAAGTAGATACATTGTTATCAAGACCAATGAAATATTGGAGTTGACTCTATCTCCACCGTTTCGGATTAAAGTGGCGGCGGAGAGAAGGTAGGCGGCTCGAAGAATTTCTTGGAAAACAACAAGGTAATAAATTGCCAAAGGGAGTAGCCAATTTGCGCCGAACCAGTATTTAGTGAAGTAATAAACAGTAATTCCAGAAAACCCATATAACAAGACTGCAAGTGCGGAAAATCCTTTGCGATGTGATTCGAAAGGTTTCGAAATGGATTTGCCATGGCCGGCCACTAGCAGGTTTGCAAGGGCTTCCGGAAGAAAGCGAACGTAATTAATTAGTCCAGCCATTACTGAGTATTGTGTGAATTTTGCTAAAGGCATGAACCAGGCCACGATCAGCTTGTCTGAATAGTCTGCTAAACCACTAACGAGACTATAGACGTGATTGTGCCTAACTGTTTTTAGGAAATCATAAAGCTCAGCGAAATTTCCAAGTTTGCGTAAACTCAACCTTTTAACCACGATAAAAAAAGTGCAAACTACGGAAAAAATATAAGACAAATTAAAAGCAATCAGAACACAAGTTGATAAACTATACGAACTCAACAATCGCAATAGAAAGTAGAGTGACACCTGAAGGATCGCAACAACAACTTCCACAACTCCAGCAGTTCGAATTTTCCCAAGCCCGATTAAGATGTTGGTACTGGAGTAATCCAAACTTGCCATTAAAGCGAAACCTGTGCCGAGTATTAGTAGCGAGATTGGCAGGTGTGACTTGATATGCGAATAAATGAGCAAGCTTCCAAAACTAATCCCAGAAATTACAACAGAGGTACTTATTAACAGGAGAACCACTCGAGTAAGAGCCAGTGTTTGCATCTCGGGGCTGTTGGATAGTTGCCGGAAAGTTAGCGTTATACCTGAGGCCAGAAGGTAGATGAGGGTGATGGCGGTTATAAGGATAAATCCCATGACTGATCGGTTTTGGATTCCCAATTGGCGACTGTAAATGAGGGCAAAGATGCCACCGAGCCCTGAAGACAAGACGCGCATGGTGAGAAAAACTGGGCCTTTGCTCAAGAAACCTTTCTGAGAAGACCGTCGCATCGGCTTAATCTAGTTGCGCCGCGGGAATAAACCCGTCCGCCCCCCTGTTCCACCCAATAGCAACCTTGAGTCGATCTGACTCAATCTTTTGACAAAGAGCGGCGCAAGGTTGAAACTTAGAGCAGTGGCCCAGGAAGGGCCAGAAATAGGAGCAAAAAAGATGGCTAGAGCAGTTGGAATCGACCTCGGCACTACGAATAGCTGCGTGTCAGTACTCGAAGGTGGCGAGCCTACGGTTATCGCCAACGCAGAAGGTGCCCGCACAACACCCTCGATCGTGGCCTTTGCCAAAAATGGCGAAGTCCTTGTGGGCGAGGTGGCCAAGCGCCAATCCGTCACAAACGTCGAGCGCACTATTCGCTCGGTCAAACGACACATGGGTACTTCTTGGAATATCGATATCGATGGCAAGAAATACACCCCTCAAGAAATTAGTGCGCGTATCTTGCAAAAACTCAAGCGCGATGCAGAGGCTTACCTTGGCGAAACCGTTACGGATGCAGTTATTACTGTGCCTGCATATTTCAATGACGCACAACGCCAAGCAACAAAAGAGGCTGGCGAAATTGCCGGTCTCAATGTTTTGCGCATCATCAACGAGCCAACTGCAGCCGCGCTCGCATACGGACTCGACAAAGCGGATCAAGAGCAGACAATCCTTGTTTTCGACTTAGGTGGCGGAACATTCGACGTTTCACTTCTTGAAATCGGCGATGGCGTTGTCGAAGTGAAGGCAACAAACGGCGATAACAATCTCGGTGGAGATGACTGGGATCAAGCACTGGTTGATTTCCTTGTAAAAACTTTTGGTTCTAAAAACGGAATTGACCTCACCAAAGACAAGATGGCCATGCAACGTATTCGCGAGGCTGCCGAGAAAGCAAAGATCGAACTTTCTTCCTCCCAGCAAGCATCTATTAATTTGCCATACATCACTGTTGATCCTGAGAAGAACCCACTTTTCTTGGATGAAACAATCACACGCGCGCAGTTCCAATCCATGACTGCAGATTTACTAGAGCGTTGCAAGAAGCCATTCCAAGCTGTTCTTAAAGATGCTGGAATTCCAATTGCAAACATTCATAGCGTCGTACTGGTTGGCGGATCAACACGTATGCCGGCAGTGGTTGATCTTGTTCGCTCACTAACTGGCGGCAAAGAACCAAATAAGGGCGTAAACCCTGATGAGGTTGTTGCTGTTGGCGCATCGTTACAAGCAGGAGTTCTTAAAGGTGAAGTGAAGGATGTTCTCCTTCTGGATGTCACACCTCTTTCACTCGGCATTGAAACCAAGGGCGGAGTGATGACTCGATTGATCGAGCGCAACACAACGATCCCAACAAAGCGGAGCGAGATCTTCACCACCGCTGATGACAATCAGCCAGCAGTGCAGATCCAGGCCTACCAAGGTGAGCGCGAAATGGCTGCCTACAACAAGAAATTGGGCATGTTCGAGCTCACCGGTCTTCCACCAGCACCACGCGGAATCCCACAAATCGAAGTGACCTTCGACATCGATGCCAACGGCATTGTGCATGTTTCAGCCAAGGATCTTGGTACAGGTAAAGAGCAGAGCATGACCATCACTGGCGGTTCCGCACTTTCCAAAGATGAGATCAACCGCATGATGGAAGATGCAGAATCACACGCCGAGGAAGATCGCCAGCGTAAAGAAGAGGCAGAGATTCGCAACACTGGTGATTCGCTGATGTACCAAACTGAAAAGTTTTTGGCTGAAAACGGCGAAAAACTTAACGAAGGCGAAGCTGCAACCAAAAAGGCTGAAACTGAGGAAGCACTTGCTGAACTCAAGACAGCTTTGGGTGGAGCAAACTTCGACATGATTAAGAGCGCAACAGAGAAAGTATCGACTTTAAGCCAAGCACTTGGTGCGGCTCTCTATGCATCTCAAGCGGCACAACCTTCGGGGGAGCAACCTGCCGAAGATGGCGTGGAAGATGCAGAAATTGTTGAAGAAGCATAATGACTGATTCAACAGAATCAGTTGTTGAGGAAGTTGTAGAAGATCTGCACAGTGAGGTGGTTGAGAGCGATCTCGCCGTCCTCACCGCAGATCTACAACGCCTTCAAGCTGAGTATGCCAATTACCGCAAGCGTGTCGAGCGAGATCGCGCCCTTGCACACGAGTTGGCTATTGGCGCGGTCCTGAACGAAATTCTCCCTGTATTGGATGACATTGATCGCGCGCAAGAACATGGTGAATTACAAGGTGGATTCAAGGCGGTTGCAGACCGTCTAGCGAATGTAACGACGAAGATCGGCCTTGAAAAATACGGCGAAGCCGGTAGCGCATTTGATCCGCAGATTCACGAAGCCCTCATGCATGAAACTTCTTCAGAGGTAAGCCAAGCGACTGCTTCAGTGATTTTGCAACCTGGTTATAAATACAAGGATCGCGTCTTACGCCCTGCCCGCGTATCTGTTACCGATCCAGAATAATTATTACCAACTATGGCGGCCAAGGATCTTTACGAGAAAGATTTTTATAAGATTCTTGGCGTTCCAAAAAGTGCCACGAGCGATGAAATTAAGAAGAAATACCGCTCATTAGCCCGTGAGCTCCATCCCGATAAAAACAAAGGTGACAAGAAACGCGAAGAACAATTTAAGGCTGTTTCAGAGGCAAATGACATTTTGTCCGATGAGAAGAAGCGCGCCGAATATGACGATGCCAGATCACACTTTGAGCGCGGCGGATTTCGTGCCCCTCAAGGCGGGCAAGGTGGCCAGAACTTTAATGGCGATTTCGGTGATGTTTTTGGTGGAGGCTCACCGCAAGATATCTTCGCCAATCTTTTCGGTGGCCGCAGAGGACCTCGTAAAGGTCAAGATTTACAAACTGAATCCACAATTTCATTTCGGGAATCTATTTTTGGCACAACGTTAGACCTTCGCTTATCAACCGATGGCGGTGCTCCTCAAAGTATTAGCGCGCGTGTGCCTGCCGGAATAAATGATGGAGCAAAGATTCGGCTCAAAGGTAAAGGTGCACCGGGGGAGGCTGGCCCAGGAGATCTCTTTATTCAACTTCATGTTAAACCACATCCAATTTTCTCTCGTAAAGGCGAAAACATTACGGTGACACTTCCAGTTACTTTTGCAGAAGCTGCACTCGGTGCCGATATTAAGGTTCCAACACTGGGAGATGAAGAAGTAACTGTTCGCCTAGCACCCGGAACACCAAACGGACGAGTGCTTCGAGTTAAAGGCCGAGGAGTGACGAAGGCGTCAACTACGGGAGACTTGTTGGTGACTGTTGAAGTCCAAGTCCCTCGACATGTTGAAGGTAAGGCAGAAAAAGCGTTGAAAGAATTTGCAGAAGCAACCTCGCATGAAGATGTTCGTGTCGAATTCAAATCTAAGGCATCCTCATGAGCCAATCGGAAGTACATGGAAATACAGAACACGATGACGACGCAGCTGTTTACGTAATTTCGGTCGCGGCGCAAATTTCTGGACTTCATCCTCAGACATTGCGTCAGTACGATCGCCTCGGTTTAGTTTCGCCAGGCCGGGCAAGTGGGCGTGGGCGCAGATATTCACTTCGTGACATTGCACTTTTGCGAAACGTTCAGCGCCTTATTGGTGAGGGCATTAACCACGCTGGTATTAAGCGAATCATTGATCTTGAATCCGCGATGGCCAATATGGCTCTAGAAGTAGCGCAATTGCGTATCGAAGTGGACGCACTGATTGATGCAAACCCACCAAAAGGCTTAACTCGTCGGAAGAAAACAGAGATTATCGTTTATAAGGAAGAAGACTAGAAAGGTATGCTCGCCCCATGAGTTCACGCGAAAAACTACGAAGTGAGATTATTTCTAAGGCCGTCGTTCATGGAAAAGTGATTTTATCTTCCGGCAAGGAAGCCGATTACTACGTAGATTTACGGCGCGTAACTTTGGATGCTGTCGCCGCCCCACTAATAGGTGAAGTAATGCTCGACCTATTGAAAGATTGGGATTTTGACGCGGTGGGTGGCTTAACTCTTGGCGCAGACCCTGTTGCAACAGCGATGATGCATGTTGCTGCTCAACGAGGCAAGAAGATTGACGCATTCGTTGTTCGCAAAGCAGAAAAGGCTCATGGACTACAGCGTCGTATAGAAGGACCGGATGTAAAGGGTCGCCGCGTCGTTGCAGTTGAAGACACATCTACAACTGGTGGTTCAGTGCTCACAGCAGTTGAAGCACTGCGAGAAGCCGGAGCAATTGTTGTTGGGGTGGCAGTTATTGTGGAGCGCGGAGCTAAAGATGCAATCGCAAGTGCTCGCCTTGAGTACCGAACCGCTTACTCGCTAAGTGATTTAGGTTTATAGAATATTTCTAAAGCCTGTACAAAAAACTAACTAAAATATATTTCTAAAATTGCTTTAATCAAAGAATTTTACCTTTGCCGAGATATTACTTTTGATTAACTCAGGTGACGTTTAGTTCTGATCTCTCTAACCACTTCTAGTGCAACGGGCAATAAACTTAAAACGATAATCACACCGATGATGGGTAGAAGGTAGGCATCGATAGAGCCTTTGAGTTTTTCACCGAGTAGGTATCCAAGAAGTGCAACACCATCGCTCCAAAGGATTCCGCCGATAACATTCCAGAGAAGAAATTTTGAGGCAGGAATTCTGGCTATTCCGCATAGGGGGTTAATGAGGGTGCGGACGAAAGGCACGTAGCGGGCTAAAACAATCGCGCGACCCGGACCGTATTTCTTCAGCCATTTTTCCGTCGAGGCAACGCGTTTTTGATTGAAGTAGCGCCCGTCCGGACGATCAAATAGTGGACGCCCAAAGCGAGCGCCTATGTAATGTCCCAATTGCGAGCCAAGGATCGTGGCAATCGGGGCGCCAATAAATAAGCCAAGGACTGAGATGTGGGCTCCACCAAGTAACGCCGCGGCAGTGCCCGAGGCTGCAACTCCTGCAATAAACAGGAGCGAGTCGCCAGGAAAGACCAGACCAACGAGTAAGCCAGTTTCAGTAAAGAGAATTCCCAAGACTCCAGCCAGACCAAGGTCGGCAATGATGGATTTGGCATCGAGAAGATTCATAAGGAGCAACCATAACCCTTCAACCTCAAAGGGGTGAATGTGCGCTGGGTGAGGTAGGGGGTGGAATCCACATGGCGGTAAGACAGAAGCAATAGATAGGTATAACGAGCGCGGATTTGGGGGTAAGGGCTCTTGTGTGCGTACACTCACGCTGTTCTTTGCCCCGCATCCTGGGGCCCCGATCTCCAATGGAGGAGAAATGCGAGCTGCCAGCTCTCTCGTGCACGTGACCGGAAATAACATCAATATCGTCTACATCGTCCTTGCCATCTCGTTAGGCGCGCTCGCCGTTGCTTGGGCGCTTCGCGCTCAGGTCCTGGCCGCGGATGAAGGCACTGAAAAGATGCGTGAAATTGCAGGCGCCGTTCAAGAAGGTGCCGCCGCATACCTTGCGCGCCAATTTCGCACACTTTCCTATTTCGTTGCGATCGTCTTTTTACTACTTTTCGCGCTACCCGGCGCAACCGATATCCGTATCGGCCGTTCAATCTTTTTCTTACTAGGGGCTGGATTTAGCGCCCTGGTTGGCTATAACGGAATGTGGCTTGCAGTTCGCGCAAACGTGCGTGTTGCAGAAGCCGCTCGTCAAAACTCTTCAGAGCGCGCAGTGCAGATTGCTTTCCGCACTGGCGGCGTTGTGGGTATGACAACAGTGGGCCTTGGCCTTGTTGGCGCATCCCTTGTTGTGATTATCTATCGCGAAAATGCGCCCTCTGTTTTGGAAGGCTTCGGCTTTGGCGCCGCGATGCTCGCAATGTTCATGCGCGTTGGTGGAGGTATCTTCACAAAGGCAGCAGATGTTGGAGCTGACCTTGTCGGTAAAGTTGAAAAGAATATTCCAGAAGATGACCCACGTAACGCTGCAACAATTGCAGATAACGTAGGCGATAACGTCGGTGACTGCGCTGGTATGGCTGCTGACTTATTTGAGTCCTACGCTGTGACACTGGTTGCAGCTTTGATTCTTGGCAAGGCAGGCTTCGGAGATTCTGGTTTGATTTTTCCATTGATCATTCCAGCAATAGGAACAGTTACCGCAGTCCTTGGAATCTTCTTGACGAAGGTCCGAAAGAGCGATGCAACTGCAATGAATGCAATCAACCGCTCGTTCTTTTTGTCTGCAGTGATCAGCGCAGTGCTTTCTGGTCTTGCAACCTACGTTTATCTTCCAAGTGATTTCAAGTTGCTCACAGGGTTATCTCCTGAGGCAGTTGCTGCGGCTGGAAATACAAACCCACGCGTACTTGCACTTGGCGCAGTATTAATCGGAATCGTCCTTGCTGCTGCAATTCAAGTCCTTACCGGTTTCTTTACAGCAACTGGCAAGCGTCCAGTCAATGATGTTGCAGCTTCTTCACAAACAGGTGCGGCAACAGTACTTCTTTCCGGTATCTCAATCGGATTTGAATCTGCTGTTTATTCCGCGATTTTGATTGCAACAGCAGTATTTGGTGCGTTTTTATTGGGCGGCGGAAGCATTGTGCTCTCCCTGCTTGCAATTGCTCTTGCTGGTACTGGTTTATTAACCACAGTCGGCGTCATTGTTGCGATGGATACATTCGGTCCCATCTCTGATAATGCCCAAGGCATTGCAGAGATGTCAGGCGATGTTCACGGAGAAGGCTCAAAGATTCTTACTTCACTTGACGCAGTTGGAAATACAACTAAGGCAATCACTAAAGGAATCGCAATTGCTACTGCAGTATTGGCAGCAACCGCGCTCTTTGGTGCATTTACTGATGCAATTCGCAAGGCCGTGGAGGATGCTGGCAAAGTTGCCGGCGATCTTGCTTGGCAATACCAAGGCATCTTGGATGTTGCTAATCCACGCAACCTTGTCGGACTCATCATCGGCGCTGCTGTGGTATTCCTCTTCTCAGGTCTTGCAATCAATGCAGTATCTCGCGCAGCTGGTGCGGTTGTTGTTGAAGTGCGTAAGCAATTCATCGAACACCCTGGCATCATGGCTGGAACTGAAAAGCCAGAGTACGGTCGCGTTGTAGATATCTGCACACGAGATTCACTCCGCGAACTCGCAACACCTGGTTTGCTCGCCGTTATGGCACCAATCGCTGTTGGCTTTGGTCTTGGCGTTGGTTCACTCGGCGCATACCTTGCTGGTGCAATCGGAACCGGAACTCTCATGGCAGTCTTTCTTGCTAACTCAGGCGGCGCCTGGGATAACGCGAAGAAGATGGTCGAAGATGGTCACTACGGTGGCAAGGGATCTGATGCACATGCTGCAACGATTATTGGCGACACGGTTGGAGATCCATTTAAAGACACTGCAGGTCCTGCAATCAACCCACTGATCAAGGTAATGAACTTGGTTGGTCTATTGATTACTCCTGCAATTGTCTCTATGGCACTGGGCGGCCACACTGCAATCAGTACCGTCATTGGTTTGTTTGCATTCGCTGTCATTATCGGAGCACTCATCCATAATCGCCGTAAATCAACTGCTATCGAGTACTAAGCGATAGCTTTCCCCAAAGGCGGATATGGCTAAAGACTTCAAAAAGCTGGTGATTGTTGAATCACCAGCTAAGGCTCGAAAAATTGGCGGCTACCTCGGCGATGACTACATCGTCGAGGCTAGCGTCGGCCATATTCGAGATTTGCCCCAGAGGGCTGCCGATATTCCTAAAGAATATAAAGGCATCGCTTGGGCAAAAGAAGGCGTAGACATTGAAAATGATTTTGCTCCGCTCTATGTCATTAATCCTGATAAGAAGGCGAAAGTTGCCGAGTTAAAGGAGTTAATGAAGGGGGCAGATGAGCTCATTCTCGCAACTGACGAAGACCGTGAAGGTGAAGCAATTGCATGGCACCTTGTTGAAGTCCTTAAACCAAAGATTCCGATTAAACGAATGGTCTTTAACGAGATCACCCAAGAGGCAATCCAGAAAGCCGTTAACGAAACGCGCGATCTTGATTATCACCTGATCGATGCTCAAGAAACTCGTCGGGTATTAGATCGTCTCTTTGGGTATCGCTTATCGCCGGTGCTCTGGAAGAAAGTAATGCCACGCATCTCTGCAGGTCGGGTGCAATCTGTGGCAACTCGATTGATTGTTGAAAAAGAGCGCGAACGCATGGCTTTTATTTCCTCATCGTGGTGGGACCTCAACGCTAAGTGTGAACTTGGATTTAACGCACGGCTCATCGGTGTCGATGGCAAGAAAGTCGCTGCGACCAGTGATTTTGGTGCAGATGGCGCAGTCAAAGAGAAATCTCTTGCAAACATTCTTTTATTGGATGAAGCAGCAGCAAAGCATCTTGTTGAATCCCTAAAAGCTTCTTCCCTAACAGTTAAATCAATTGAAGATTCGCCTCGCACCGAGCGTCCAAAACCGCCTTTCACAACGTCGACCTTGCAACAAGATGCAGGCGGGCGCTTAGGTTGGGGTGCGCAAATTACAATGCGCATTGCTCAGAGATTATATGAAAATGGATACATCACATATATGCGAACCGACTCGGTTAATTTATCGGCGCAAGCAATTAGCGCAGCGAGGGCAAGTGCTAAATCCCTCTACGGAGCCGATCATGTTTCAGAAACTCCTCGCGTATATGCAAGCAAAACTAAAAACGCCCAAGAAGCGCACGAAGCAATTCGACCAGCAGGGGATGCATTTAGAACACCTGGTGAACTCGCTCCTGAACTTTCACGTGATGAATTTTCCCTCTATGACCTAATCTGGAAGCGCACTGTTGCATCTCAAATGGCTGATGCTAAGAAAATGCAGATGCGAGTTGATTTTGATGCAACAACTAATGATGGCAAGTCAGCGTCATTTCGTGCCAATGGATCTGTGCTGACATTTCCAGGATTTCTTGCAGCATATGAAGAGATTGCCGATGAAAAAGGTGATGAAGAGTCAGAGGATCGACGCCTGCCTGCAATGAGCGTTGGGCAATCAATAAAGGTGAGTGAGTATTCGTGCGAAGGCCATGACACCAAGCCTCCTGCGCGTTATACCGAACCTACATTGGTCAAAAAGTTGGAAGAACTTGGTATCGGTCGCCCTTCTACTTTTGCATCCATTATCCAAACGATTCAAGATCGCGGATATGTATATAAGCGCGGTCGAGCTCTGGTGCCAGCATTTCTCGCGTTTTCTGTGACCGGACTTCTGGAAACGCACTTTACAAAACTTGTTGATTATGAATTTACAGCAAGCATGGAAGAGGATTTGGACAAGATCGCATCTGGTGATGCGGGCCGAGTGGACTGGTTGCGCGATTTCTTCTATGGCGTTGACGGGCAACCCGGACTTAACGAATTGTCAGCCGACCTTGGCGTCATCGATGCGCGCGCGACAAACACCATGAATCTCTCTGACACGATTGAAATTCGCGTCGGTCGCTACGGCGCTTATCTACAACAGAATTTACCTAATGAAGAGCGTAAGTTGGCGAATATTCCGGAATCACTTGCCCCAGATGAACTCACCCTTGCAATTGCAATTGAATTACTGGCACAACCCTCAGGAGAGCGCGAACTTGGAATTGATCCTGCGACTAACTTACCGATCATTGCGAAATCTGGAAGATTTGGTCCGTACGTTACTGAAGTTTTTCCAGAAGTTGTATTAGCAGAGGGTGAAAAGAAAAAGAAGAAGAAAGCAGATGCTCCAAAGCCAAAGACGGCGTCGCTTCTATCAACGATGACCCTGGACACCATTACATATGAAGATGCGTTGCGATTGCTTTCACTTCCTAGAACTTTAGGTACGGATTCTCAAACTGGCGAAGATATAACTGTGCAAAATGGACGGTATGGTCCTTATTTAAAACGCGGTGTGGATTCGCGCACACTGACAAGTGAGGATCAACTATTTTCATTGTCAATGGAAGAGGCGCTGGAGATTTATTCAAAACCAAAGGAGCGCCGTCGTGGAGTTGCCAAGCCCCCATTGAAAGATTTAGGTGTTGACCCGGCGACACAGAAACCATTACTTGTGAAAGATGGTCGCTTCGGCATGTATGTCAGTGATGGTGAAACCAATGCAACGCTACGACGTGGTGACACCATTGAAGGCTTAACTTTGGAGCGAGGATTGGAACTTCTTGCCGGGCGGCGCGCATGGGAGGCAGAAAATGGCGGAGCCTCTCGTGTGAAGAAATCATCACGCAAGAAAGCTGCCTCATCACCCGCAGCTAAATCTAAGGCGCCATCACGAGCCAAGAAGAGCGCTCCAACGCTAACTAAGAACACCATTAAAAAGGGCACAGCCAAGAAAGCTGCCAAGAAAACAGCCACTGGTAAGGCCAAACCCGCCGTGGCATCTGAATAACCCTCTAGATACCCTTATCTCGTGTCGCGTTCCCTACCAACTCCCGCAGCCCCTGCGCAAGATCAAACCCGTGGGGTCATGGCCATTCCTGCATTTCGCAGGCTCTGGCGCGCGATGGCCTTTTCTTCTTTGGGTGATTGGCTGGGACTGCTCGCAACAACTGCAATGGCGCAACAACTTTCATCTGGAAACTATGCCAAAGCTAACTTTGCCATCGCCGGTGTCTTTATTGCGCGGCTCTTGCCCTCGGTATTTCTTGGACCGCTAGCTGGAGTAATTGCAGATCGTTTCGATCGCCGCCGATTGATGGTGGTGTGCGACATTATGCGGGCTGGTCTTTATGTTTCTATCCCTATAGTTGGAAATTATTTCTGGCTTTATGCAGCAACAATCTTGGTTGAATGCATCACGCTCTTTTGGTCGCCCGCAAAAGAGGCAAGTGTTCCGAACCTAGTTCCTAAGGATAAATTAGAAGGCGCAAACCAAGTTTCTCTTTTGGCAGCCTATGGCACCGCACCGATTGCCGCTGCGCTTTTTTCCTTTCTTGCTTTGATCGCAGGTTCACTTGCGGGTCACGTTCCATTCTTTGCAAGTAATTCTGTAGACCTCGCTCTCTACATTAACGCCACGAGTTTTGCATTTTGTGCATGGACCGTGTGGGGCTTACATGAAATTCCTAAGGGTGCAGCAGCCAAGAGTGATAGCGATGCTGGTGTTGCCAAATCACTTCTTGAAGGGTGGCGCTTTGTAAGCAAGTCCAAGATTGTTCGCGGCCTCATAGTTGGAATGGTCGGCGCGTTTATCGCAGCAGGTGCCGTCATTGGCTTAGCGCGCACCTTTGTTGGTGACCTTGGCGGCGGTGATGCGGCCTACGGAGTCCTCTTCGGATCCGTCTTCACAGGTCTTGCACTTGGAATCGCATTCGGGCCCAAGGTGTTTGCACAGTTTTCACGCCGTAGATTATTCGGGGCTTCTTTAGCGGTCGCCGGCTTATTTTTAGTTATTTTGGCAGCGATCCCCAACTTAGTTATTGCAGTCTTTGTTGTTGTACTTCTTGGCGGGTTTTCTGGCATCTGCTGGGTCACTGGCTTCACGATGTTAGGGATGGAAGTGCAAGATGAGGTGCGCGGGCGCACCTTCGCATTTATGCAATCACTCATTCGCGTAACCCTGGTTGGCGTTTTAGCGATCTCGCCACTGATCGCTGCAGCAGTCGGAAAACACACCTTCAAATTCCAAAATACTCAAGTGAGCTATAACGGTGCTGCAATCACAATCTTAGTTGCCGGGTTAGTTGCATCTCTGATCGGCATAGTTTCATATCGCCAAATGAAGGATCGTCCCAATGTTTCACTTTGGAGTGACATCTCGAATGCTCTTAAGGGCGAACTTGGATCTATGACTGGCGCAACGACCAAAGGACTTTTTATTGCTTTCGAAGGTGGCGAAGGATCGGGCAAGTCGACTCAAACAAAATTGTTAAAAGAATGGTTGGAACACTCCGGACATAATGTCGTTTTAAGTCGCGAACCTGGTGGGACTCCGCTTGGAAATGATTTGCGAGATATTTTGCTCTCCCATAGAACGGGAGCAATTTCTCCACGAGCCGAAGCGCTGCTCTATGCAGCAGATCGCGCACACCATGTTTATTCAGTGATCCGCCCAGCGCTAGAGGTGGGCGAAATAGTTATTACAGATCGCTATTTTGATTCATCTATTGCCTATCAAGGAGCTGGACGAATATTGGAACCGGGCGAGGTGGCGCGCATATCGCGATGGGCAACCGAATCACTCTTTCCAACCCTGACAATTATTTTGGATTTGCCTGCAGATATTGGCTTGAGTCGCCTCAAGAAGTTCGATCGCCTTGAATCTGAACCACTAGCTTTTCATGAACGAATCCGCCAAGAGTATTTACAGTTAGCTCTGTTGGATCCTGAGCGCTATCTCGTTGTGAATGGACAGATGAGCGTTGAAGAAATTCATCGCAGGATTATCACTCGAATTGCCGATTTGCCTGCGTTGAGCAAAGTTCCTAAGAAGGAAAAAATGAGCAGAAGGCCGCACCCTCTAAAAACTATTGCTCAATCAACGGCCCGCGTGCAAGCAAAGACGCGCGCCACCACAAGTGCGGCCAAGAGAGCCTCAAAAGATGCTACAGCAAGGGCGTCTAAGAAAGTTTCTTCAAACCAAACTTTAAGTAAACTACGCAGTTCAGGTAAAAAAGCTTCGTCACCCAAAAAATCGAGCGAGTTACGTAGCCAGGCTAAAAAATCTGTAGCTAAGCGTGGGAACTCCTCAAAGAATAAAAGCACAAAGAAATAATTGTGATGAGTGTTTTCGATGAATTAGTTGGCCAACAACACATCATCACTTCACTGCAGTCAGCCGTTGCAGCTGCTGCCTCCGGTGAAGAATCCCAAGAGATGACGCACGCATGGGTTTTCACGGGCCCACCTGGTAGTGGACGATCAAGAGCCGCAGTTGCGTTTGCAGCTGCACTTATTTGCCCCAGTGGCGGATGTGGCACCTGTGTCGATTGCCGCACCGCAATCGCTGGCGGTCATGCTGATGTCGAAATAATTGCAACTGAAGGTTTATCCATAAAAATAGATGAAGTGCGCGACCTCCTAGCACGGGTGTCATGGGCACCAAGCGTTGGTGGTTGGCGAGTAGTTGTGATGGAAGATGCTGATCGATTAACAGAATCGGCAGCCAATGCATTGCTCAAGGCGATCGAAGAGCCTGGCACGCGCACCGTCTGGTTGCTGTGTGCTCCAACTTTGCATGACGTGCTGCCAACAATTCGTTCGCGTTGTCGTCATTTGCAACTGCGTACTCCTAGCGCTGCCGATGTAGCCGCCGTACTTGCACGCCGCGATGGCATTTCCCCTGCAATGGCAGATTTCGCTGCTCGTGCCAGTCAAGGGCATATCGGTAGGGCTCGTCACTTAGCGTTGGATGAATCAATCCGAAGTCGGCGCAGCACAATAATGAAATTGCCATTCACCTTGGCGGATACGGCATCAGCATTCAAGGCTGCTGCGACGCTGGTTGATTTAGCTGCTGAAGAGGCTAAGGCGCAAGCAGAAGTCAAAGATGAATCCGAATCCACCGAGTTAGCTCAAGCGTGGGGTCAAGGAGCAACAGGTCGCGGAATGGCTACAGGCGGCTCGAAGGCGCTTAAAGAGTTAGAGAAGGAACAAAAATCTCGTACAACGCGAATGATTCGTGATTCGCTCGATGGCGCACTATTGGATCTTGCTACTTTGTATCGAGATGTCATGATGGTGCAATCAGGGATTACGGACATCCTCATTAATCAGGACTGTATAAATGAAATCAGTGCTCTCGCACAGAGAATTGCTCCAGAGGCGACGGTAGAGAAGATTAATTCAATTATGTCTGCACGCACGAATTTAAGTTACAACGCAGCGCCCTTATTAACGATCGAAGCACTTATGTGCGCTCTAGCCTAAGAGATAATTTTACATTGGCCTCCAGGCGGAGAGCACTTCTTCTAGCTCTAATCCTTCTGATCGGCGCAGGGGCGAGTGCCGTAAAAGTCACCCAACCACGTTTCAAGACACTTGTAGATTACCAATCTCAAAAACTTACTTGGCAGCAGTGCTATGACAATTTCGAATGCTCAACACTGCGGGTGCCCATTGACTACAGCAATCTGAAATTAGGGATATTCAAACTTGCCCTCCTGCGTTACAAAGCAACAGACCAGAAACATCGCATAGGGTCTCTGGTGGTAAATCCTGGGGGACCCGGAGCATCTGGTAAGGATTATGCATACAACGCAGAATCAATACTGAATCCGGATATATTGTCTAATTACGACATAGTCGGCTTTGATCCACGTGGAGTTGGAGATAGTGCGCCGATACATTGCCTCAATGATGCAGAGACTGATGCAAGTTATGCAGCAGATAGTAAGCCGGATAACCCTGCCGAGTTAGTGGCGCTGGAAAAACAGGGCCGTGAATATGCAGCAAAATGTTTAGCCAAGACAAAATTCTTAGATCACTACGGCACGGTGAATTCAGCCCGAGATATGGATATTTTGCGCTTAGCGCTAGGTGATAAAAAGCTTAATTTTCTCGGGAAAAGCTACGGCACCTACCTTGGCACCTTGTATGCGTCACTATTCCCTAGCAACGTGGGGCGGATGGTTCTAGACGGGGCGGTAGATCCAAGTATTTCTGCTGTGCAGCAAAGCATTTCGCAAGCGGTTGGGTTTGATAAAGCCCTTGATTCCTTCATCACAGATTGCTTCACACGTTCTGATTGCCCATTAGAAAAGCAGAGCTCGAAAGATGTTAGCCGCCACGAACTTGCAGTGAAACAGATTATTGGAATTTTCCATCAAGCCGCAGTAAGTCCGCTCCTTGACAAAATAGACAATAGCGATGCGACAAAGAAGAAATTTCTAACAGGTCAACACGCTCGGATGGCTACCGAATCCCTTGTTGTCTTAGGCACGGCATCTGCTCTATACGACAATGAATCTGGGTGGCCACAACTTCGGACTGCAATCCAAGAATCCGTAGCTGGTTACGGTGCAACATTTCTAGCCTTAGGTGACGAATACAGCCAACGTAATACTCAGGGTCGTTATGCTAATAATGAAACCGATGCTGGATTTGTGATTGATTGCTTGGATTGGCCAGAGAACCGAACGGTTAGCCAGATTACTAAAGATGCAAAAGTTTTTACAACCAAGGCGCCAGTTTTCGGCCCCTATTTAGCCTACGGATCTCTCGCTTGCAAAAACTTTGCGAGTAAAAGTGATACCGCTAAGTTAATTAGTATGAGTAGAACTATAGATACAAACCCGGTAGTGATTATCGGAACAACTCGTGACCCTGCTACTCCATATACATGGGCGGAAGGACTTCACTCAAAGATTCACAATTCGCGTTTAATTTCCTTGAGCGCGGATGGCCATACTGGACAGGGCCGTGGTTCAACCTGCGTGGATTCCGCGGTAGATAGTTATTACTTATCGGGGAAGTTGCCAATAGCAGACCTTCAGTGTGCTCTCTAGGGTACCTACGGCACAGCCCAAGGAAAACCCTCCCAATTGGCTGGAAAACCAAGGCTTCATGCCTCCAAAACCCATCATCTACAAGGTGAAGTTGCAGCCGCAATTGGGAATTCTAAGACCGACTAATGGTAAAAAGTACCCAAAAGATGAGGCATTATTTCCCTATGCGCTTAGACCATGTCTCATATGTGACCTCCCATGACCAACTTGCTGACACCGTGCAACGTCTTGGATCTCGCCTTGGTTCAACTTTTGTCGATGGTGGAATACACCCACGCTTTGGCACAAGAAACTTTACGTTGCCATTGCAAGATGGACATTATCTTGAAGTTGTTTGCCCATTAGATCATCCAGCATCCGATTCATCCGCATTTGGTAAAGCAGTTTCTCTTCGCGCAGCAGAAGGCGGAGGGTGGCTCACATGGGTTGTCTCAGTTGATGATGTTGCACCGATTGAAGCAAGACTTGGGCGCTCTGCCGTTGATGGACACCGCGTCAAGCCAGATGGAACTGATTTAAGTTGGAAGCAGATTGGTGTTCTCGGAACACTTGAAGATCGCCAACTCCCCTTCTTTATTCAATGGATCGCAAATCATCACCCATCGACTGATGGAAAAGCGATTGCCAAGATCGTTAAAGTGGAGATTGCTGGTGACGAAACAACTATTGCGACGTGGTTGGGTTCTGACCTTTCTTCTGCAGTCGGCAACGATGTTGTTATCGAGTGGGTTTCGCCAACAACTAACGATGGCGAAAACGGAATTGTCGCAGTTCATTTACAAACTCCAACAGGAGTCGTAAGAGTCGATTAATCGCAAATAAGGAAATGATTACGGCCTTAAAATTCTTTTATTCGATAAAGTTTGCCGCCTTAGCTCAGGGGTAGAGCAACGCACTCGTAATGCGTAGGTCCCGGGTTCAAATCCCGGAGGCGGCTCCGATTAGATTTCAATGAGGTTGCCTCGTAATTGGAGGAAAGTGGTATCAAGATATTTAGGAACTCATAGGTGCTTAGTTTGGGAAACTATGTAAGCGCTTGTTAACTGCATGGAATTTGACCCTAATTTCTGCTAGTGCGCGAACATTTGTGAGCACACGCACCATTTGTAATCGCCGTCTACTATCATCGCACTTATGTTTAGTTCAAAATTCTTACAAAAAACTCAAGGTCCGCTTGCGCTGGGCGTATTTGGCGCAGCCATTGCTTTGACCGCATCGTTGATTAGAGGAATCGAAACCCTAAATTTCCCAGATGCAGTGCATTTCCTCGAACAGGCTTCAGCTATCCATAAAGGTTGGAATTTTATGGAAGCTAACCCATTTCAACTTCAGTTTCCATTCGGACTACCTTTCTTAATTGCATTTACATACCTCCTCACTAGCGGCACATCCTTATTTATGATAAAACTTTTCTTAGCAGTGGCTCACGGCTTGTCAACGTACCTAGTTGCAAAAATTGGTATCAAAATTGGTTTGAGGACTTGGTGGTGGATCGTTGCTGCTTTGCTTTTTTGCCTTGACCCCTTCGTACTATCGGCCGCGACCGCATTGCAATCGGAGAGCATCACAACGCTATTTGTACTCTGGTGGGCCTATCTCTACATATCGCCACCTACCTCGAAGCACGAATTCTTTATTGCAAGTGTCCTATTTCCAATTTCCGGCTTCTTAGCAATTTTAGTGCGGCCAAACATACTAATCCCATTTATTGGAGTCGCCTTCCTGATGTTTTGGAAATCTCCCCGCGAGGATAATGTAAAACGTAAAATGTTCAGCTCAGTGGGCGTACTTCTCTTACTTCTAGGAAGTTTTGAGTTATTCCTTATGAAACTTTATCGAGGGCTTGTATTCCTTGCGCCAAATGGGGGAATCAATTCCGTCTTAACTTGTAGATCTGAATTCCTATCTCAATATTTCGGTTTTGCGAGTGTCTCTGAGAATTCACGAATAAATCGTTGGTATTTTCAATACTTGGACACGCTAACCACTAATATACTTTCAAAGCAGTCACATACTTCAATTCCCAAATTAAATAACGAGTTGTATTCAGTCGGAATAAATAATTGCCTAGACCATGCTGGACAAAGTACCTTTTTGTTAATTGCTAAAACGTTTGCGTTATGGCGCCCATCCACTGTTTTAGGCGCTTATGGTGTCAAAATGTTCGCGCTAAGTCTCTTAATTTGGATACCGCTGACGGCACTTACAATGTGGTTTATAGCGCACAAGCAAATACCTGAGATCCCCTCTAGGCTTAAGTGGTATTTCATGGTCTTGGCAATCGGTTTTTCGATATCTCTTTTGCCGTCAGCAACCCAAATCCGTCACCGAGTCGCTTTTGCTGAGCCATTCTATTGGCTATTCACGGCATATTTTTTTAATCTGAAGTTGAAAACGAAAATTAAAATCTAAATGATCGTCATCATGGGAAATTCTGGAAATTTAGGAAGTGCTTTAATTTCGCATTTTGGCGAGTCAGCGTTAGGTATTGGGCATTTGTTCTTCAAAGATTGGTGGAAAGTGAACGAGAAGAAAGAAATCGAGAGATTTCTCACCGGATTTAGATCACCCAACAATTCAATCCTTATCGCATCCGGTTTGCTTGATCCAAAATTTACAGAAGAAGAAATGCTACGAGTCAACTTTTTTTTGCCCAGAAATGTGATCGAAGTGGCTCGCGAACTAAATTGGAGAGTGGTTACATTTGGGACAATAAGTGAAACTTTTCAAGGACATGTGAGTCCGTATCTACGGAGCAAGCAAGCTCTAGGAGAGTATTTACTTTCTTCGACTACGGTAGGCGACGTAGCGACTCACGTAAGATTACATACACTCTATGGAGGAGGGCGCCCTAAGCCATACATGTTCCTGGGACAAATATTGAACTCTCTGCTCTCACGAGAACCATTGAAAATGACTCAAGGTAAACAACTGAGGGAGTATCATGATGTTAATGATGATGCACTCGCAATCGACCATATACTCAATTCGGGTCGCAAAGGAGTCATTGATCTAAGTCACGGGCAACCAATAACACTAAGGAAATTAGCTGAACATGTCTTCTTACGATTCGACAGCAGTGAACTCCTTTCTGTTGGTTTATTACCCGAACCAATTGCAGAGAATTATGATCGCATATTCCAAAAAGAGGCTCCGTACCTTGATGTTGAATTTAGAACGTCTTTAGAAGCAATCGGTGACTACCTTGAACTTATTATGAAGAAGGGATTTGAGTCTAAAGATGAATCGCAAACTAAGTTCTAGAAAACCCCTAGCTTCAATTTGTATTCCAACCCTTAATGAGGCTGGCAATATAGAAGCATTGCATATTCGACTAACTAACCTGGCACAATCAATGAAGAACCAGTGTGATTTTGAATTTATATTTTCAGACAATCATTCTGATGATAATACTTGGGAATTATTGGAAGCCATTGCAAAAAATGACTCGAGAGTTAAGGTTATTCGATTTTCCAGAAACTTTGGTTTCCAACGATCAATATTTGCCAATTATTTGCATGCTAAGGGCGAAATAGTGATGCAGATAGATGCCGACCTGCAAGATCCACCAGAAATGTTTGTTGATTTTTTTCAAAAATGGCATGAAGGATTCGATGTAATTTATGGAGTAAGAGTGACCAGACCCGAGAATTGGTTTTTAAGTCGCTCACGAAAATTGGGCTATTGGGCAATCGATAAATTGAGCACGGACGCAATGCCGAAAAATGCTGGGGATTTCCGCTTAATTGATCGGAAAGTTGTTGATGCGCTTCTGAAAAACAAGTCGCCGGATCCCTATATCCGAGGAATTATTGCGACTCTAGGGTTTAATCAAATTGGAATCCCATATTCTAGAAGTTCGCGATCCGCAGGTAAAAGCAAATTCAACTTCAGTCGTTTAATTAGGCTTGGAGTTACTGCTGTGCTGCATCACTCCACTTTGCCATTGCGTTTTGCAACGTATTTGGGATCTACAATATTGTTTTCAACAATTCTTGGGTCCGCCTATTATGTCTTTCTTCGGATATCAAACCCACATTTGCCCCAGGGAATGGCAAGTCTTCATATAATCGTGTTATTGGGTATCGGGATCGTTTCATTTCTTCTTGGAATTATTGGCGAGTATCTGCTTCGAATCTACAAAATACTTGTCTCAGAGCCAATAGCGGTGGTGGAGAAGAGCTTAAATTTCACCCCAAGCGATCTAAAGTTATGATATCAGCGAGGAAAAATGGGTTTTTCGAGAAAACAAAACTCTTAAGTCCCATCGAGGATACTAACGAGTGAAATTTCTCAAAAATAGAAAAGTTATACAACTATGGATTGGCTTTTTAGTAACACTTCTCTGCTTTTATGCGATAAGTCGTCAGATCCGAATCCGAGAGGTCCAACTAGCATTCCAGAGTTTCAACTATATTTACTTGCTATATGGAGTGGCATTTTTGACATTGGATTACATAATTCGTATCTACCGATGGTCCTACATCCTTAGGGCCATCGGAGCCCAAATAACAACTAAAGCCTGCGCAGGGCCATTTATGGGTTCTATCGCTTTGAATAATTTGCTCCCATTTAGGGCGGGAGATGGTATTCGAGCCTTCTTTTATCCGAAAAAAATGAAAATTGATCGTTCAATGGGTGTAAGTAGCCTCGTAATGGAGAAAATATCCGATCTTTCTGTATTGGGGCTGATGTTACTTGTGGGCGTCGTAGAGTTTAAAGGTTTGAGATTGCCGAGAAGTCTTATAAATTCAACCTGGTTCCTCATCGTAATTTTGTTACTGTTTTCGGTTTTCGCTATCGCTACTCAATCTTCTTTCATTGCTTCTATAATCGCCTCATTCTGGGTTTTTAAAAGCGCTTCCTTGGTGCGAATAAGGAAATACCTGGCTCGGTTTCAAAAGGATATGGCGGTACTCTTAAAATTTAAGCCCCTATTTTCAATCTTCCTGATTTCATCTGCTGTTTGGATTACAGAATCATTTTTAGGGTATTTCATTTTGCGTGGTTTTGGACTTCTAGTTTCACCCGCGGGCGCCCTGCTATTTATGTCATTGGTGTCGATATCAACGCTGGTTCCGTCGTCACCAGGCTATGTTGGACCCTTTGATCTAGCTGTCATAACTTCAGTTGGCCTCCTAGGGGGAACTGCTGGACAGGGCATAAGCGTCGCAATCGTCTTACATTTGAGTCTCTGGTTTCCCACCACTGTGGCGGGGGCATTTGCAATCTTGAAAGATGCACCCTTCTTTCGTGAAGCAAGAATAGAATTGCAAAGTGCAAAAAGATGAGTTGGTTATGAAAACGTACGATGTAGTAATTGTTGGCGGGGGCTTTACCGGACTGACTGCTGCTTACGTTTTAGCCAAAAATGGTAAAAGCGTAAAACTCTTGGAATCCGAAGGGGAACCGGGTGGACTTGCCGGCACGTTCCAGTTCGCAGACCATGTGAAAGTCGAGAAGTTTTATCATCATTGGTTCAATAACGATTTATTCGTCCCGGAACTTGTGAAAGAACTTGGCCTAGAAGGTGATATCACCCTTCACGCAACTCAGACCGGTATGTATTTCAATGGAAGAATCTGGAAGCTTTCCAGCCCTCTAGATGTCTTGAGATTTGAAGCCCTTTCATTAGTCGATCGAATTAGATTAGGGCTATTAGTTTTTCAAGTACGTAAAGTAAAAGATTGGAAAAAAATTGAACACCTTTCAGTTCGTGAATGGCTTGAACCGCTTTGCGGAAGTAAAGTCTATAAGGTGGTTTGGGAGCCACTCTTAAAAGCAAAATTTTCCATTTATTCGGAGGAAATTAATGCAGTATGGATGTGGAAGAAATTAGCACTGCGCGGCAGCACCCGAAATCGTAAAGGCGGCGAGCAGTTGGCATACTTCAAAGGTGGTTTTGGTAGATTATCGCAAGTTTTAGTAAATGCTATTGAAGATTTGGGCGGATCTGTCGAACTAAACCAGAAAGTAGTTTCAGTAAAAACGGACGGGGATAGGATTCAATCTCTTGAAACCAAGGATAAGTCGATTGCGGGAGTTCAATTCATCTTTACACCGGCACTTCCGATAATCGCCGATATCTTAGAAGGGGTCGTTGATTCTGCATCGCTTTCTAAGCTGAGAAGAGTTAACTATTTAGGGAATATTTGTTTAGTTGTACGTCTTAATCGCAGCCTTTCTAGCACATACTGGTTGAATGTAAATGATCCAGGATTTCCCTTTGTCGGCGTGATTGAACATACAAATTTTGATTCACCAGCAAATTACGAGGGGCTTCATGTGGTGTACCTATCGCGATATGTGGCCCCTGAAGACGAGGTCTGGAAGCTAAATGATGAAGCCTATTTTAATGATGCCATAATGCATCTAAAGAAAATGTTTCCAACCCTGGAGCAAAATTGGATTGTCGACTATAGAATTTGGCGTGCTGAATTTGCTCAACCAATCACCGAAAAGGGTTATTCAGGCTACGTTCCTTCGCAAGATACGCCATTCGCCAACGCTTGGATTTCAACGATGGCGCAAATTTATCCCGAGGACCGCGGAACCAATTATGCGATTCGTGACGGCTATCGGATTGCGGAGAGAGTAACAAAAATTTAGGAGTTAGAACGGGGTGAAAAATTGTCAAGTTTTCGATCCAAGATAAAAAGAATAAATTCAGATCCCGGATTTTTATCGCGAATCTTGGTAGATTTGCTAAACGTGAACTTAATCTGAGCTAGAATCGGGATTTGATGAATGTCACAGAGCGGAATAGATGCTGCATTTGCAATTCCGAAAAACTCATTAATGAGATAACAATCTCCAATTTTCCAATCTTAATGGGAACTACTTCGGCTTCGGCAGCAGATGACCTATATTATGATCAATCATGGGTAGTTTGCCAAAGTTGTGGGTGCCTGCAGTTAAGTAAATTGATTCCACTTGAAATCCTCTATTCTGTACAACACTCTGCCGGTACTGAAGGTCAAATTTGGCATAATCATCACCAGCAATTTGCAGAATTCATTCTCGAGGATAGCCCTTCGGACATTTGCGAGATTGGAGCAGCACATGGTGAACTTTCGAGAATCATTTTAAATAGAAAGCCGAACACCGAATATTCAATAATTGAGCCGTCTCCCATTGATATCCCAGAGCAAGTTAAAGTGATAGTTGGCTACGCAGAGGATCATTTAAAGGAAATCTCTGATCATTCAAATATCGTACATTCGCATGTACTGGAGCATTTGTATAACCCTACAAATTTCTTATCAAAAATTGCGGAATCCATGGCTGTCAACAGCATTATGTACATTTCATTCCCTAATATTGAACGTCTCATCGCAACAAGAGGGACAAATTCACTCAATTTTGAGCACAGTTATTTTCTGCACCAAGATCAAATAGCGAGTGTGTTGAAAAGTTTGGGATTAAATATTTTGCGGCAAAAGAAATATATAGAGCACAGCTATTTTTTAAAAGTGGGTAAAATCAAGAATCTTCCGCTCAATGAGAAAATAGAAATTTTAAACATATCTCATTCCATTAAGCCCTTTAGGGAGATGTGGAACGAACTTAATAGTTTTGTTGAATCTACAAATCATGGATTAAGATCAAAGAAGGTCCCTACTTATGTATTCGGCGCTCACGTATTCTCTCAATCATTGATTTCCCTCGGACTCGAAATTGGTTTGATTGAAGGAATATTGGATAACGCGAAAGCAAAGCAGGGACAGCGTCTATACGGAACAAACCTCACAGTTTCGAACCCTTCCATCATTCAAGGAAAAAATGCAGTAAGGGTAATTCTCAAGGCTTCTCATTATCAGGAGGAGATTCGAAATCAACTTTTAGGGCTCAATCCGCTTGTAGAAATCATTGAGTAGTTACAAAGGCAATCTGGTAGTTAAAGGAGATATTAACGACATTCAAAGGTTTCTGATAAAGTGCGCACGTGCGCTTTAAATACAGATTGCAAGAATTAGCAATGAAGAAGTTGCTTCTCAATAGTATCTTGCCCTGGCATGTTATTTTCGATGTTGACGGTGTTTTAACCGATGGCACTTTTACTTATTCTGCAAATGGAAAAATTTACAAGGTTTTTGGGTCACATGACTCTGATGCACTCAATATCCTAAAAGATTTTTGTGAGATATCATTTGTAAGTGCTGATAAGCGAGGTTTCGAAATTTCTAAAAAACGAGTTCTAGATATGGGTTTTGATCTTCAACTCGCTGATGCTTCAGATCGATTAAAGCTAATCCGCAATCTTCAATCAAAAAGCAGGATCATTTTTGTTGCAGATAGCTTTACCGATGTGAGCGCTTTACAGTGTGCCGACATCTCAGCGGTACCAAGAAATGCACATTCGCAAGCGAAAAAAGTAGCCAATATTGTTTTAAAAGCAAACGGTGGCCAAGGCGCAGTAAGCGAAGTAAGTTTTCTCATCATGAATACCTTGCGGAAAAAGGATATTCAAAATGAGCAATGAATTCCGAAGGGTCATGGGTGAGGACTTCGCAAACCGAAGAATTACATTTTTAGGTGCAGGTCCAATGTCTCCAGTTTCAGTAACGGCAATTATAGATTTGGCTAATCGATACAAAAAACCGATTGCACTTATCCCAAGCCGGCGGCAAGTTGAAGCAGCATCGCTTGGCGGCGGCTATTCCAATAACTGGACAACTGAGGTATTCACGAAATTTGTGAGAAGTAGAGATTCAGGTGGCTTTGTTAAATTATCACGCGATCATTCGGGCCCGTGGCAATTGAATGAAAGAGATCAGTTGGGTGAAGTTCACTCTCACAGTCAAGCGATGGAGGAGGTGAAGGAGTCTTTGGCGGTTGACTTAAAATGTGGGTTCGATTTAATTCACCTCGACCCAAGCAAGGGATTACTTTTTGGTAGAAGTCAGTTGGAAGTCGAAGAAGACATATACGAACTCCTTGATTTTTGCGTCAAGAACGGTAAGCAGCAATTTGAATTTGAAATTGGAGCGGACGATCAATCGTATGTTCCCGATTTAGTAAGCCGGGCTGAAGATTCCCTGAACCGAGTGCTTCAGGAAATCAAAAACCTGGGACTTCCATCCCCTCTATTTTATGTTTTGCAAACTGGTACAAAGGTAATGGAGTTGAGAAATGTTGGGTCATTTGATTCCAAACTACCAGTTGCAGGCATGTTGCCCTCTTCAGTTCAGTTACCGGAAATGTTAAAGATGTGTCGGCGTTATGGTGTCTTCCTAAAAGAACACAACGCGGATTACTTATCTACTACAGCCTTGAAATGGCACCGAAGGTTCGGGATCCACGCAGCAAATGTTGCGCCAGAGTTCGGAGTTGCAGAAACCAAGGCTTTGCTGCAGGTTGCACAAGAGAATCAAATGAAAAGTTTTATTGATGAATTCTCAAATATTGTGTTAGCAGGACAAAAATGGAAAAAGTGGCTGGTAGTTAATGGAAGTTGTACCGAAGATGAAAAAATTCAAATAGCTGGCCATTATCACTTTTCTGAAGAGAGAGTTCTGGAACTTAGAAATAAATTGCGACAAGATTTAATGAAAAAGAGCCTTGATTTAGAAGCGTTAGTGAGCAAACAAGTTGAAGAATCAATCGATCGTTATTTAAGGTGGTTTGGTTATGCCGACTGAAATTGATGTGTTGATTTTAAATCGAAACCTGAAGTCGGTAACTGAAAAACTCGTCGAGGCACTAGAAACATTACCCCGCGTGAGCCTTTGCGGCGTCATAGACAGCGGATCTAGGGACGCGGAGATTAGTTCTCATACAGTTGTACGCGATTCATCCGATTTTGCAATTTTGCACGGCCTCAGACCAAATAAGGGCTATGACCTAGGAATTAAATGGTGGTTGCAAGCAGAGAAGAAATCTGAGTGGTTATTACTGTTGCCAAACGATAGTGAACTAGTCAATTTTGAGTCGGCTGAGTTGCTAGATGAATTAGAGAAATTTCCGTTGGTAGTTGGTGTCGTCCCTCTTTCGCAAGGAAATCCTTACACCGAACTTCTAGACCCTTCCCGAATTGGACTTGTTTGGAATACTCATGAGGGGCCGCTATTGCTTCGGAGAAGTTTCCTAGAAGAACGCTTTAGCCGTCAAGGGTATCTTTTGGATCCGATGAATTATCGAGGGTATCTTTCATTCCTCGAGTTGGCACTCCAAGTATATGCAAATAATAGAGCTCTTGTTGTAACAGATCTAATCTCGTTTCGCGAAAATCAAACGCATGTATTTAACAGCTACCAACTGATCGGTACCGAGGCTCACTCTGAGAATTTACGACTGCTGGTTTCGGAAGGGGAGACTTGGCTTGCGTCTAAATATGGCGTTGAAGATCGTTGGACATTTGAAATGATTGTTCGACTCGTTTTTGAGGAATTTATAAAAGTAAACCCCGATATTGGCCTGCTTCCTTTGGTGTAAAGTTGCATCATGGAGATTACAACTAATAAACCCTGGGGCCGTGAAGTTTTGCTTTATCAAGGAAGCGGCTACGCAGTGAAAAGAATTCACTTGAATGAGTCGAACCAGACCTCCTTGCACTATCATGAAGTGAAACATGAAACGATCTTGATGTTAAAAGGGAAGCTTAGGATTGAAATTCAAGAATCTGGAAAAGTGGCTTCGGAAATATTTTTAGCTTCTGGGGAACATTTCTGCATCTCCCCGAAAATAATCCACCGTATGCGAAGCATCGGAGAGGACTCAATTTATTTCGAAGCTCAAACCGACCACCTAGATGATGTAATTAGAATCTCTGATGATTTCGGAAGAAATTGATTTCTCGGAGTAGAGTTTTTATCCCAGCGGCCGGGTTAGGTTCGCGAATTGATGGTGGAGGTAGTTTGCTTCCAAAACCACTGCGATCTATTGGGTCAAAACCATTACTGACTAGAGTGATGGACCTATACCCCAACGGAACGTCTTTTGTGATTGGATTGGGATTTAAGGCATCTTGGGTCAAGCAAGTGGCGATGATAACGGCGAAGGCAAATAACCAGGAAGTTGATTTTTTTGAAACTGATTCGTGGGAAGTCCCTGGGAAGGGACTAACTGACACCGTTTTAGGAGCGCAACATTTTCTACAAGAACGATTCATTTTCCATGCTGTCGACACTCTCGTTTCGCCGAAAACCTTAGCCTCGCTCTTCTTGAGTGAGCAAGACACAATAGTTGTGGGCCAACCTACGACAAATGGAAGTTATAGAGCACTTTCTAACGGACAATGGAAAAAAGTATCTTTTGAGCCAAGTTCAAGACAATTGGCTTATACAGGAGTTGCCCTAATTCAAGACTATGAGACATTTTGGAAGAAACTCTCGGAAAGAAAACGTTTGGAAGAAAATGAAGGGGAAGTATTGGGAATAGACCCAGAAACATGCTTGTCTTTCGAGATTCAAGGAGGCGAATGGGTAGATTGTGGAAATCTTGCCGGTTTAGCCGCCGCGCAAGCGAACAATGTCAGAGAGGATATTGTTTTAGAGAGAAACAATGAAGCTATTTGGCACATAGGGTCCGAAATGATCAAATTTCATGTGGATGAGATTTTTATACGAAATAGGGCTTTGAGGGCTACCCAACTTCGGCCTTTTGTCCCGGAAATTCATGTGAGAGGGCCAAACACCTATTCATACCCGAGAGAGAATGGCATAACCCTTTCTGCAGGTGAAATTGGAGCCTTCCACCAATTCCTGAAATTCTTAGAAGATTTCTGGGACTTAACGCCTTCCTTGACTAAGGCTAATTCAGTTGTCAATGTAGATTCTAGGTACTTAGACTTCTACCAGAAGAAGACCTATGTTCGCGTTAAAGAATTTCTAGAGAAATATCCCGCATATGATGTCACTTCCATAAACGATCGCACTACTTCTAGAATTCTCGAACTATTAAAAACTGTAAACTGGGACCATCTCGCTCGCGTTAAACTTACACGGGCACATGGAGACTTGCATCCCGACAACATATTGATCGTTAATTCTTCACTGGGCTTCACATTGTTGGATTGGCGCCAAGATATTGCGGGAAGCTCGGGGAAAGAAGGCGATATTTATTATGACTTGGCAAAGATTAAACATGGTCTCATAGTTGATCATGGATTGGTAGCAAAAGGTAAGTTTACGGTTGCTATTGAAAGTAAGAAGGCAAAATATGAAATGCAACAAACAAGCAAAAAGAAACAGTGGCAGAGCGAACTTGAGGATTTCATTTCAAGGTCAGAACTAGATTCTCAAAAAGTAGACTTAATCACCTCTCTTATTTTTCTCAACATCGCTTGTCTACATCATTCGCCTTATGATGAGTTTCTCTTCGTGCTCGGCCACGATCTCCTTCAGAAAAGTCTGAAAAATCTCTAGAGTTAATCCTCAAAAGGAAAACCTATATATCAATCGTTTCCATTCTTCTTCTTGTTAGCGAATCCATAAATTTTAACACTAGGAATTGAATTGAATATGAAAAATATGTTGGCCAAGATATAAAGCGAGTAAGAAACATTTTTAGACTCAATGGAATGAACGGGATTGAAGATTTACCGTAAAGTTTTTCTTTCCCTTTCCAGGCGAGACTCATCAAAGATGCCTTCGCGTGGTGATTTTCCCCTCGCGGCGAGCGGTCACCTAAGTACAATCCTCTTGAGATAGCACTTGAACCTGCAATCGTATTATCATCATCAATGCATATTCCAAGTTCGGATTTACTTACACCGAAAACTATCGGTAGGTACCAAGTAGATTCCGGTTTCTGTTCTAAGGAATATGGAGCACGGGGATCTAGTTTCCTCACGAAGGGCCGTGAAGATTTTAAGATTCTTAAAAAGAAATCTACTTCGAATACTGAAGTCATTGAAATAAAGCAACGCGTATCAATTTTCAAAATCTCGTTGCGATTTTGTCGACTAAGTGGAAGATAAACTCCGAGATCGTTAGTTGATCCAAGAGCATCTTGAACGTAACGCGAGATTTTCTGATATTGTGCGTTCCAGGAATACTGGAAAACTTTAACCTCGTGTGCGACTAATTCTTGCAGGAGAACCGAGCTATCTGGGGGAGATTTCGCGAGCATGTGATCTTCCAAGAAGAGCATTACAAAGCGACTATCTTTTCTTCTCAAATCCCACCATGTCTGCATCCTCCATTGACGATATGCTGCTCCTTGGACGCATTCAACGTTTTCCATATTTGCACAAAAATCAGCAACCGCTTCCGAATATTCTCCTCGGACGCGCAAGAAAACGGGCGACTTCCAGTAGTTTGCCCATTGAGGCAAAGTATATTTCAGTGTTTCGAACTTAAGTTGGTCATTAATCAAAATATTTCCATAGACCAAAAATGAAGAATTTTGCGGAACAGAATTTATCGTCATTTCCCATCCTTCCGCAAAGATTTACCTTTGGATTTTAACCAATAGTACCCGATGGGTTAAGTCGGCATAAAATTATCACGAGCCTGACGGATTATATTTTGCGAGAGTTACGATGCCCTGAATATCTTAGGAGTTTTACAGATAAATGTGGGTTGTGAAGGACAGTGATTAAGAAAAAGTTTTAGGGAAGGAGAGACAAAGAGACCACCTTTACCATCTTGTAATGATAAAGTTCTATGCTTGGGTACGGATTACAGGAACCAAGCACCTAATCCAAACTAGGAGACTAAATTGGGTTATTCAAAAATTGACACTCTAGAAGGTGTCATTCCAACCATTGTGATATCGATGAGTTCAGCAAGATTGCACCCATTAATGCAACAACTAGAGAATTCTCAAATATTTCAAGTCCACATTCAAGAAGGCATTGTCGGAAGCAAGATTATTGATAATCCGAGGCTAATAAACCGCCAAGTTTTCAAATTCCTGAATGGAAGAGAAATGACTCCAGGCGAAGCTGGGGCAGCTTTAGCGCATTTCTTGGTCTACCTAAAGATTTACCAGCAGCAATGGCCATGGACTCTTGTACTCGAAGACAATGCACGACTACTCCCTGGAGCAGAACGGAAAATCGCAGAATTGGTTGGCACTCTAAGGTCACTCCAAAATTTGACTTCACAACCGATGCTAATCCACTTGAACTTGAATAATGCAAGAATGATTGCCAGAAAATCAAACATTCAAGAAAAAATAAACTTGTATGAGGCTTTGACAATTCTTAGAACTTCTAAAGCATATTTAATCAATTACGATGCCGCAGTGATTGCGCTACGCGATGGTTTACCGCTATTGGATGAACCTGACTGGCCGCACTGGATACATGAAGTTAAGTTTCTGGTAACACCCAACGATCAGGTGACCGTTGATAGAAGTTTCCCTTCCGAGATTGGTAAGCGCCCAACCCCTGCCATTGCACGAGAGAGAACTTCCAGTCGGATTAAGACAGCGATACTCTTCTGTTTAGGAATAGAGGGTATTCGCTACAAAGTGCGGACTGGTTTGCAAGACTATTTTTTATGGGTTGTGTTCGATCGAATTTATCGCGTTGCAGCGAGATTCTATGGGAAAGCTGAATTAGAACATCCAAGCGTAGTTCTTTTAGAGGTGCCAAGTATTCAACTCTTCCGGCGCTGCCTGGTTGGCCGGTATGTAAGGAAGAGAAGAATTCTGCGTTCAAAGCAGGACAATACCTTCAGGTTTCTTAGCTACGATGAAGTAACTAGTATGATCGATTTATGAGAGTAAGGTTCGAATGGTTTTGGCCGACATTTGACCGTCAAAATAATTTTTTCGTTGACGCGCTTAAAATACTGCATGGCGAAGTTGAGGTTGTCACCGATAGATTGGAACATTGCGACCTCGAAGTGGTTTCAGTTTTTTCTCCCCAAAAGAATTCAAATCTAAACCGTCTATCTAACCTAAGAAAGAAAATTCCCCACGGTCAGCCCGACACAAATTTACTTTACCCAACAAAATTTGACCCCGACACGAAGAACTTCTCGCGAAGAATTTGGTATGGAGTTGAAAACGTTAGAGCCCCTTACCAACTGGACATAGATGGCTATATTTCCTTTGATCAAGACACCCTAGACGGCTACAACGCCTATTTTGCCACTTGGTATGAGCTCTCCGGAATTCAACTTCCGTTTACAAACAATAGAGTCGGTCTAACTACCTCTGCCTCAGAGTTACTTGAAAAAAGAAGTTTTTTCGGAAGAAAATCCAAGTTCGCTTGCGCTTTCATCGGTAAACCAGACCAAATGCGCTTTCGAGCCATTAATGAATTGCGAAAGATTGGCGAAGTAGACGTATTCGGACCCATGGTTGGAAAACCTATTTCGAACAAACCTGAAATTGCGAAAGATTACAAGTATATGGTTTGTTTGGAGAATGATAATTATCCTGGATACGTCACCGAGAAACTTTTAGAGGCATATCTTTCGGATACAGTTCCACTCTATTGGGGGAATTTAGGTAACGATTCGTCAATAAATAGAAAAGGTTTTTCTAATCTTCTTGATTTCGAATCAATGAGTGAGTGGATTGAATATGTACGAAATATCGATGAATATGCTTACGTTAACATGTACGAGCAAGCGCATCTCAACAATGTTCCCGACTTGACTCCCATCTACAATGTTCTCGTAGGTTAGTATGAACATCCAGGGAATTCTGTTTTATAACTTTTGAAAGCATCTGAGTTAAACATTAATTGCAACCGAAAATAAATTTTTTTGGGAATGCTAGGTCTTGAATCCTAGTGATTCAATGCTGCTATGTCCGATTTCAACATAATCTCTATGAGTGAGTTAACATCTGTATCCGGTTTCCAGCCGAGAGACTTTTCTGCTTTCCGAAAGTTTCCTAAAAGGTTTTCTACTTCAGTTGGTCGTAATTGATTCTCATCAATCACGACGAAATCCTCATAGTTTTTGCCAATTAACGAAAAAGTTCTTTCGCAAAACTCGCGAACGGTTGTGCCAACGCCTGTGGCTAAAATAAAGTCATCTGGACGATCGTGCTGCATCATTTTCCACATTCCTTCGACGTATTCAGGAGCATAGCCCCAGTCGCGAATCGCCGAAAGGTTTCCAAGGTAAAGCTTCTCAATCGAACCCTTCGCGATTCTTGCTGCCGTTGAAGTTATTTTACGAGTGACAAAACGCTCACTTCGTCTTGGTGACTCATGGTTGAAAAGTATTCCGTTGGCAGCAAAGAGACCGTAAGCTTCTCGATAATTACGAGTCATAAAGTAACTGTAAAGTTTCGCGATTGCATAAGGACTCCTTGGCTCCAAAATTGAATCTTCGTTTTGTGGGGGAGGAGTGTTCCCAAACAATTCGGAAGTCGATGCTTGATAAAACTTAGAATCAAGCTTTAACCTAAATACACTATCTAGTAGGGCGGCCGTAGCAATGCCGGTTATTTCACCAGTTAAGATTGGTTGATCGAAAGAGATCCCAACGTGAGATTGAGCTGCCAGATTATAAATCTCATCTGGACGAGTCTCAATGAGTAATGCGAGAAGTCTGGAATGATCACTAAGATCGCAAAAGTGAAGTTGTACATTTTCATGGCTTTTGCGTGGATATTTCAAGAGATGATCGATCCTAGAAGTATTTAAGGTGCTTGAGGGCCTGACCACACCATGAACTTCGTAATTCTTTTTTAACAAAAATTCGCTTAGATAGGAACCATCTTGACCCGTAATGCCTGTGATTAAGGCACGTTTCTTGACGCCCATTATGTATTTCTTCGGATCATTAGATTGGGCGCCAAGCTATAATCGTATACCCGTCTAAGAAGAGCGAACCTACCCAACTTCGCTGTACTTGGAATATTTCTATCAACCCTGCAGACTCTAATTCTTGCAAATATTTCAACATCCCGTTCAAGTACCTCCTCTTTTCCATGTATTGAATGGACAGGTTATCAAGTAAATTATCAGATTCCAACACTTCAATTATAGGCTCGATGTGCAAAACAATTTTCACATTTTTTAGCATCAAAAAATCGAGAAAAAATTGATATGAGTCCCCAACTTGCTCTAAGGCGGCTATAGTAACCACACCGTCACCTCTGCCGAGGTCCAAATTGTAATCTGGTTCGAAGAAATTAAACTTGCGTCCCAATAGTTTGTCGTCGTTGGTATCGAACGCTAACTTAGTTATGCATTTTTGAGAACTAGTCGCCCAATCTAATCCCATGAGGTTGGCTTCTGGGAAGATTTGCCTCAAACGCAGGAGGTTATGTCCAGTGCCAGCACCGAATTCGAATATGCTGCCAACTGAAGCAAAATATTTACAAGCGAGCCAATCGGTCAGCAAACATAATAAGTTGTACTCGAGCATTGGATCGTGTGGGCGAATCCATTGTTGCCTATATCGACTAATTTGGTATTTCCCAAAATATTTCGGGATAAGGTTTCCAAGTGCCCCTGATTTTGAAAATTCAAGGAGATTCTCTCCCCAGCCCTGCTCCCAACTAGCAACGCGATGTGAACCACTTTCAGTCAGATCTGATGAAAGAACTGCAAGAGTCTTAGAAAGTATTTCGGCTTGATCACGCTCACTGAGAAATTCATAACGGAAATCAAAATTTCGTGCTCGTTCCTTTGTAGCAGTAAAAAATTCTGTTTTCCAGAGGGACTCTAATTCTTCCAATCGTATTTCATTCATTTAGATAAATCATCGCCTTCAAAATCGGACAGTAGGGTAATTGTCGAGGAACCATTCAATCGTAGAGGAAATTCCATCTTCAATAGGCGTAAACTCAAAGTTTCGGTGCAATGTTGCAATTTTAGAAGAGTCCGAAGGTTTCCTAAATTGACCACTTGGTTTGGTATTATCAAAAACCAACCTATCTTCAATTTTAAACTTTGTTGATATCAAGTCGGCAATTTTAGCAATGCTAACTTCACCAATACCAGATAGGAATAAAGGCTCATTTTCAAAATAATTTTCTAGTGACCAGAGAATTAACGATGCAACATCTTTAGAATAAATGAATTCCCGCAGTGCCTCACCATTTCCCCAGACAATGAGATTTTCATCTCGTTCACGTGCTAAATGTGCCCTATGAATCAGCGATGGAATTACATGACCATTGTCCATATTCCAATTGTCTCCAGGGCCGTAGATGCTCGCAGGAATTAGATTGAAATAGGGTAACTGGTACTGATTTTGGTAGGCGAGCGTTTGAACATGTAACATCCTTTTGGCGTAGGCGTATCCAAAGTTAGAATGGTGCGGTGGCCCTGAGTGCAGTGAATCAATTTTAAGCGGGTACGGACCTGCTTCCGGAAAAACACAGGTAGATATTAAGGAAACTAAACGTTCCACTTTTGAAACCCTAGCTGCCTCAAGTACGTTTAAATTGATTTTCATATTTGTTGTGAAAAAATCCGAAGGACTCTTCATATTTGCTTGCACTCCACCAACGAGTGCTGCAAGGTGAATAATTCGCGTTGGCTGGATTCTTTTTAATAGATTCAAGGTTTCTGCATAGTTTTCGAGATTTGCGTCGTTGCGATTGACAAATACTAAGTCTTCGCTCTTTACCGACTTTAAAGCGTGTGCAACCAGACCATCTCCACCGGTAACGAGCGTTAAAGTCTTCAATGAGCACCCGCCAAAAGCTCTCTATACCAATGAATAGTTTGATCGAGGCCCTCATTAAAGGGTATAAAGGAATCCTTTCTAGATTCTTCAATAATTTTGGTTAGGTCCAGCTGGACATCCGCCGGAGCCGTGACATCTTTGTTTGTACTTGCCCCAAGTGAAAACGGAACCTCTAACTTAGAGGCAATCAGTTCAGCTAGATTGGAAATAGATACCCTAGAAGTACCTCCAACGTTATAAACATCACTCGTTCCATGAAGTAAGATCCAGAAGATAAGATCAATTGCATCATCTACGTAGCAATATGTTCGCATCGCCTCCCCCAAATCCTTTACATTGATAAATCCATTCCTTAACCCAGATATTATAAATTCATTTAATACTCGAACATCGTTAACTTGCCCTCCCGGGCCATAAGCCAATGCCACTCGCGCTGATCTTCCAAATCGATTCCCAGATTGATTCAAAGAATACATTATTGCCTCGCCGCATCGCTTGGCTTCAATATATGGACTTCTATCCGAATTCGTAGAGTAAGTGCCGAGGCGATCCTCGCTACTTGGGATCTCACAACTACCAGAATAAACCTCGGAAGTACTCAAAAAAACTGCCTTTCCATTCATGTTTAACTTTCCAGCTAGATGTAAAAGTACGCTGGTGTTGAGCTTTATGGTTTTTAAAGGATCCAATTTGAATTTTCCAGGCTGTCCGTAACCTGCAGCATGGAATAGGAAATCAAAGGGCGGAATTTCAGCCAAGAAAATGTCATTTGATAAATCTCCGTGAAATTCCGTAATCCAAGTCTTATTTTGTAGACAATCCGGAAGTGAGTTCGAGTTGGTCACGGCAAGTAGCCGAAAATTTAGACCTCTTGCCGCGAGTAAATCGAAATAGGACAGGAGGTTCGTACCGATCAGCCCAGAGGCGCCAGTTATAAGTATCGTCTTATTGCTAAACTGATGAAAATCAATTTTGTCTAGTGCAAATTTAGAAAACTTTTTGTCAAGCATTTAGCAACTCACTCACTTTAGTATGGAGATCTGCCTGGGTTAATCCAAGTTGCTCCTCAATGTCTTCCATGGAACCGTAATCTCTAATAAATTCACGCTTGACTCCATGAAAATGAACTTCAAATTCAGGTGAAGACGACAAGTCCATCACTAGTGGTGCTGTTGTTCCGACGTAGAACGGTTCAAGGACTAGCAATTTTGGAGTCGAAATTAAGGATTTCAAAGGGCTCGCCCCATCAATATTTAAAGAGTTAGTGTAAAGTATTTGTACATCAAATTCTTGCTTAAGTGCAAGAGCCGCATCTAATGTCGGACCGATCGCTAAAACTGTTAAATCTGATCCTGCAGAAATCTCTAAAATCTCCCCTGGCAGAATTATATGGGAGTTCGAATTTTCCTTTTCAGATAACCTGAAGTAATTTATTTTGTCGTTGGCGTACGCGTTGCGAAAAAGCGCTTCAAATTCTTTTGAAGTTCCAGGGATAAAAATTTGAATGCCTGGGATATTCAACAGAATTCCAACATCACCAGGAGCATGATGAGTAGCACCTAACGCTGAATAATCAAACGATGCTCCCACAGAAACCAAGTTGCCTCGAAGTCGTTGATATCCGAAATCTATTTTGATCTGTTCTAAACTCCTTTCGATTAGAAATGGGGCTATACTGTGAATTATTGGAATAAAACCCTCCATTGCAAGACCAGCGGCCATGCCGATCATAGATTGTTCTAAAATCCCCACATTCAGCACTCGATCGGGGAATCGGGTCATAGGGTCGTTAAACGAATAGACACCAATATCTCCTAAAAGAACAATCACCCTCGGATCTTCTTCAATAAGTTTGGCTGTTACTTGGGAAAAACTACTCCTCATCGAGCTCACCTAAAAATTCTTGCACCTGACTAGGGGTGGGAAACTTATGATGCCACTCAGGATTATTTTCCATTGCTCGCAAACCCTTACCTTTAATGGTATTAGCTACAATTACAAGTGGCTTCACCCTTCGAGTTTTAAGGGCACCTAAAATTTCCGAATGATTGTGACCGTCAATTTCAATACTCTGCCACCCAAACGCAATGAATTTTTCACTAATATCATTTAGCTTTAGGGCCCTACTTGATGAGAGATTATTATCAACAATACAGATCAAATTCATAAGCTGATGTTGATTGGCGAGCAAAGCTGATTCCCAGATGGTCCCTTCGTTTAGTTCACCATCTCCCAAAAGAACGATAACTGGAGCTTCAACCTTCGTTAACTTTCGTGCGTATGCCACCCCTATGGCAATTGGGAATCCATGACCGAGGGAACCGGTCGATGCCATGACCCCAGGCACCTTATTCTTGTCAGGATGTCCGCCTAAGGCGCTCCCTTTCCTGCAATAAGAATTGAAGGTTTGCTCATCAATAAATCCAAAATTAAAAAGTATTGCATAAAGTCCGATTGAGGCATGACCCTTGGACAGAATAAAGTATGCACCTTGCGACTCACTACGAGAAACTTTTAGTTCGAAATTTTCAAATATATTCCAAAGAAGATCCAAGATTGAAAAAGAACTTGGAATGTGCCCCTCACGAACTTCTGATGCAACTCGAAGGATCTTCATTTTGAGCAAGTTAATCTCACGGTTGGCGACATTCATGAGCACCGGCTCCATTCGACTCTCGATTCCTTACGATAACACAACCTGCGAGTTAAGAGCTAAGAATAGCCAAAATTATGTCGTAGCAAAACTTGTTATAGAAGGTGAAACTCCAAAATCCTCTTCCGAATTCAATTTAGCCTCAGGAGTCAGTAGTCAATAATAAGACAGATTCTAATCGATTTTAGAACTCATGCAGATTCGAATTAATCCCCTAAAATGAAATTTCTGATTTTACCTATATCGGGAAGTGAATTCAAAAATGGTTGTTCATAAATTAATCGGTAAGACTCTACATCCAATTTTTGCAAGTATGAAATGAACTCCCTTAGTGTGGGGAAGTCCAATATATTAATAAACGAATTACGATTTATATGTGGATCTTTCCCTAAATCGCCTAAATATAATGGAATGCCTCCTGCAAGATACGCCTTGATGAGCACATTGGTCACATAGCCTGGATAAATATCATTTTCTGAGCAAAGTATGAATCTGTACTTTCCGGAAATTTTGTCGTTAGAGGTTCCAACCGAACTAATTCCTTTAGTTAGCAAATCAAGGCGACCCAATTCTTTTAGTCGAGAAATAGTATGGAAATGAAAAGAGTTAAGGTGGGTTGCGTCTGCGGAGCAAAAACTGGGTTGCGCTTCGATAAACTTTCTAGGCAACAATAAATTTTGTGCAGTTTGTTTTCCTAATAAATTCATACTAAGTATATTTTCAGAATGTGCAATCTCGCTGTACCATGAAGGACAGTAAAGATTGGTACCGAGAAATTCATCTTGATCAAATGAAAGTAATGCATCAAGACCCTCGTGAACCGGCGGCCTTAGATTTTCAGATGTGTACCAAATCCTGCGCCGAAAATTTCTCGAGTGCGGACTATACTCTCTTAATTTCATCCTACTTTCCGGACCACCGATTTGGGATTCTACTAATTTGAATCTATTTAATCGATCTTTCCCTTTTTCAATGAGGGGCTTATAGACTCCCACAAATTCGATATCACAAAAGGAATTTCTATTCGAGACTACGACAATATCATCATCAGTGCGTCTCAAAATATTGATTAAGAGATTATCTGAAGAATCAAAGTTTGGATGAAACCATTGGAACCTAACTTTAAGAATTCTTCTCTCCTCCTCACTTTCGACTTAGGTCAATTTCTGTGTCTTATCGGATGCAGAGGAGCTTTTCGACACCTAATGAATTATATTCAGATATTATTTACATAGTGTAGCGTTCAATAATTAAAACCTTGGGAGGGCGATCACTTGACGTTCAAAGATGCAGCTTTGAAGTTTCGCTTGCAAATCTTACAACGTAGATTTCCTGGCTCAGCAGAATTTTGGACTTCAGTTTATCGAGACGGCGGAAATTCAGGCGAGGGGTCGTATGGACAACTTGCGATGTTCAAGGCGGAGATTATTAATGGATTTATGGAAGAAAATGCCGCCCAATCGGTAATTGAATTTGGGTGCGGTGATGGAAATCAATTGTCCTTAATGGCCTACCCTCGGTACTTAGGCTTAGATGTTGCACCGGGAGCGATAGAATTATGCTCTCATAGATTTCGCGATGACTTTACTAAAAGTTTCATATTACTTGACCCTAAGCACTTCAAACCTGGCCTAGGACTTTCTGCGGACTTAACGCTCTCCCTAGATGTCATTTTTCATTTAGTTGAATTAGAAACATACGAAACTCACTTGCGACAACTTTTCGCGACTAGCAATAAATGGGTAATCATTTATGGCTACGATTCGGACGTGTTTTTTCCAGAACCTTACTCTTACCCAAGAAGGTTTACAAAATGGATCGACATAAATATCCCTAACTGGAAACTTTTAAAAGTAATTAAAAATAAGTTTCCGTTGGGAAGTTCCGGCGAATCAAGTTGGTCCGATTTTTACGTTTACGAGAAGATGTAAGGCGGTCCTGAATGCTACATTGCAGTGCAAAGTGGAGTCTTTTCGAATATGAGCACGTTTCAAGCTTCTTGAATTATTTTGCCGGTAGAATTGGAGAATAGGAAGTGAAAGTCAACATAAATGATCCAATGGCTAGGTCTGTCACCGGATCAGATTCTGAGTGGCGAGATGCTTGTGAAGCTGCGGGCAGTAGCATCCAATCTCTAAGTCAATTTCGCCGCTGGCCAGTCTTTGTTTTCCATGTTGAAGGTACTCCACGGATTGGAGGAGAATTACTTGCCCAACGCCTTTTGCGAAATCCAATGTTCACTAAATCCTTGCCGACTATCTCGAAAACTGAAGAATTTGGTTCACCACTTAACCTGATTTCGATTCCGTTTGAAAGCAAAACATTCAAATTGTCACCAACTACCTTGCGCTATTCGAATAATTGCCTAAATGCCATTGCGTTATTCGGCCTCCAAATTTTTCAAAATCAAATAATTGAAATTGGTGGAGGATACGGGGGCGAGTGCAAAGTTTTCAACGACATATCTAGAAGTATCACTAAAGAAGATAAGGATTTAAACTGGACAGTTTATGATTTACCTTCTAGTACAGCATTAATTAGAAAATGGGTCGAGTTTTCGAGTTATAAAGTGCAATTTGGTTCAATTTACGCTGAACCGAAAAAGATATCCCACGATTCTATGATTATTAGCAACGGTGCCATTAGTGAAATGAGGGATGAACTCCTAGAGGACTATTTTACAAATCTAATTCTTCCAGCAAAGTATGGATATTTTATAACAAATTTTGAAACACACTCGTCGCCATATGGTGGATGGACGACAGAGATGTTCTTAAATAGGTTGATTGCTGCAGGTAAAAAAGATGCAAAGGTTTTACCGTCCCATAAGTATTTAAGTTTCACAGATTCTGGTAATTCAACTTTGGTAGTTTTTGGAATGGACGACCAGCGCCCCCCAAAGAATCGATTAGGAGATCCAATTCGGTATAAGGCGATTTCTTCAAGCCAACAAATGACGTCTCGATTGGAGAAGTGGATTATAAAGGCCGCCTTCCTTGACTCATCGTTAGGCGTTTTACTGGAATTCTTGGAGAGAATTCTTCTTCGAGATAAATATAGAAAGTTGTACAAGAGAAAGTAGCTTGCACTGAACTAGTTTGAAGAATCCATATTACGTCAAAATTTTGATTGTGAAACACCTAATCTGGATTTGTAATCTGAATATGCGAATGACCTGTCAGAAACCTCTGGGTAAATCTTCATCCTCGAAATTTGCCTATCTTACAAACTCGATCAATTTTCTTGGTAATGTTGCCTCATTCACTATTCATAGACGGTCGAGGTAAAGACACAAATGTGTGGAATTGCTGGGCGCGTTGGATCACATGCCGGAAACACCGATTCATTAAAGCGTATGACCGATTCCATAATGCATCGAGGACCCGATGACGAGGGTCATTTTGTGGCGCCAGGTATCGAGTTAGGAATGCGGCGTTTGGCGATTATCGATGTTGCCGGAAGTAAACAGCCATTAAGTATTAATGAAAGAGCAATTACACTTGTTTTCAACGGCGAAATTTATAACTTCCAAGAAATTCGTCAGTTTCTTTTATCACGCGGATTTAATCTCCAGACTCAAGGAGATACCGAAGTCATAGCACATCTTTACTTGCTCGAAGGTTTAGAGTTCGTGCACCGACTACGTGGGATGTTTGCCATTGCAATTTGGGATGCCAAGGCCCGCAAACTAATACTTGTCAGAGATCGCCTTGGGAAAAAACCTTTAATGTATCGCTTTACTGGCGACAACGGTATAGATTTTGGATCAGAAGTAAGAGCTCTGTTACAAAATAGTGAAAAACGTGAACCTGACCTAGAGGCGATCAATTTTGTTTTAGCATTTGGATACGCGCCTGCTCCGATGACTGGCTTCAGAGGCATCATTTCGCTGCCTCCGGGTCACCTACTAACATGGCAAGATGGAAAGAGTGAAGTTCGTAGGTATTGGAAGTTTGATTCAAGTAAAAAAACTATTAAGACGCTACCCGAGGCCATCGAGCAAACTAGAAGCGTTTTGGATGAAGCAGTGCAAGTGCGACTTATTTCAGAAAGACCCCTTGGAGTTTTATTAAGCGGTGGCATAGATTCAACATTGGTCACCGCTATGGCAGCTCAACATTTGACCACACCGCTGAAGACCTATTCATTGGGATTTAAGGATCAACAATACGACGAATCTAGTTTTGCGAGAAAAGTTGCGGCTCACCTGCAGACCGATCATCACGAGTTGATTATGGAGCCAGATCCGGAGCTCTTGGTGAGAACCCTCGCCCAAACTCTCGATAGGCCGTTTGCAGATTCTTCAATCCTGCCAACTTATTTAGTGAGCCAGTTTGCTCACAGCGAAGTTGTGGTTGCCTTAGGCGGCGATGGCGGAGATGAAGTTTTTGGAGGGTATCGCCGATATCTCCTCGTCGACAAACTTCAAAGAATGAATTGGTTGTTCAAGGGAGTTCGGCCATTTACTCCTCTGCTAGAAAATATCGCTCGCATTAGTGGGAATCGAAACGCCTCCAGGATTGTAGGAGCGATGCGACCCTATTCTGATAGGCAAGAGAGGTATATGTCCCTTGTTTCACTTGTTCATAGAAACGAAAGGGATCGGCTCTGGTCTGATAATCAACGCAAAGGCGCTAACGGAAACGAAGTAGAGGATTGGTTCAGGAATGTATGGGGCAGTGCGCTTGCCAGTGAGTCCATCGGCCGCCCATTAGCGGTTGATATTGAAACTTATCTCCCTGAAGATCTTAATTTTAAAGTCGATATCGCATCGATGGCTAATAGTCTTGAAATGCGATCGCCGTTTCAAGATCACAAAGTAGTTGAACTTGGCGGACAAATCCCAGATCACCTTAAATTTCATAAGGGTGAAACAAAATATATTCTGAAACAATTAGCCAAGGAATTCGTGCCGGCGGATTTAGTCGATAGACCAAAGATGGGATTCGGAATTCCAAGAGCAAGTTGGATGCGCAACGATCTCAAGCATTTGGTTTCTGATGTACTTCTTGGCTCGAGCGCAAGAAACCGTGGATGGTTTGATCTGGCTAATGTGTCCCAACAGATTTCCTTGCACAACCAAGGAGTAGATCGCGACCGAATTCTTTGGCCACTTTTCGCAATTGAGCTTTGGGCTCAGAATTGGCTCGACTAACGACCAAGATAGAGAGTGTTCGGGCTAAATCTGCTGTCATCAAATGAGAGAAGGATTAAGAGTCATATAGTAGATTTACCCTAAGGTTTCCAATTGAGGCAAGCGAGGTTCAAATGCAAGTTGTTATTCTCGCTGGTGGTCTTGGAACACGTTTGTCCGAAGAAACGGTAAGCATCCCTAAACCAATGGTCACTATTGGAAACGATCCAATAATTGTGCACTTGATGCGTTATTTTGCTTCTTTTGGTCATAATCGATTTTTGATTGCGCTCGGCTATAAGGGGTATGTAATCAAGGAATTCTTCGCAAATTATGCTCTGCATAACTCCGACTTGCGCATTGATATTTCAGAAAAAAAGATCGAAATTATTAAGAGCGGGGTTGAAAATTGGATCGTGGAGCTTGTTGATACCGGGCAAGACACGTTAACAGGCGGCCGAATTTTGCGATTAAAAGATCACCTTGATTCGGAGTTCTTAATGACTTATGGCGATGGGCTGGCTGATGTTGACCTAGATGCGCTTGTGCGCCATCACAAAGATCAAGGTCGACTGGCCACGGTTACAGCGATTCGACCCCCTTCACGGTTTGGCTCATTAGAAATTAAAGATGGCCAGGTAATGAAATTTGGGGAAAAGATTCCCGAAGATGCCGGATGGATAAATGGTGGATTCTTTTATTTGACCAAAAGTTTCTGCAATTACCTCGAAAATGATTCCACGATACTCGAGGGTGCTCCTCTTGAAAAATTAGTTAGCGAAGGGCAGCTTTCAGCTTTTGTCCATAATGGATTTTGGCAACCAATGGATACGATACGAGATCGAAAAATATTGGAAACTATTTGGAATGAAGGCAAAGCTCCTTGGAAAAGATAGCCGTAAGATTCCCAGATAAGAATTTTTGGAATAATAAGCGCGTATTAGTAACAGGTCACACTGGCTTTAAAGGTGCATGGCTCACTCAATGGCTAACCCAACTTGGTGCCAAAGTATGCGGTGTTTCTCTAGATCCAATTACAGATCCAGATTTATGGACTGAGATGAATATGGATATGCAGGGGTTCGATTTCAGAGTCGATATTCGTAGTGATGCATGGCAAAGGCGTGTGGATACATTTAAACCAGAAATTGCCTTTCACTTGGCTGCCCAACCCTTGGTTGTTACTGGATGGAAAGATCCAAAACTTACGTTTGACACAAATCTTGGTGGGATGGTGCAGTTTCTCTCGTGGATTAATACCTCCTCATCGCTTTCTGCAGGTGTCCTTGTAACATCCGACAAGGTATATCGTTTAGACGGCAAAAAAACTGCGAGAATTGAATCAGATCCACTGGGCGGAGCTGATCCTTATTCAGCAAGCAAAGCCGCATCTGAACTAATTGCACAAACGTGGCCCATGAATCCCGACAAGAAAGTTGCCACCGCTCGTTCGGGGAATGTTATTGGCGGGGGTGATTGGGCAGAAGATCGTTTGATCCCCGACTTAATAAGAGCTTGGAGGTCACCCGAGAAATTTACGGCACGAAATCCGAACTCAATTCGTCCTTGGCAACATGTTTTAGAACCTTTAAGCGGTTACATCCTGATGGCTGAGGATCTATTTCAACGAAAAATTAAAGTAGATGCAATCAATTTTGGTCCTATAATCAAAGATCAAGTGTCAGTAAGTGAAGTTGTTAAAGAAGTTCAAAACAAATTGCAGCCGCCTAATTCATTGAGAATTGATGAATCTCCTCAAGAGCTCAAGTATGAGGAAAGTGAATTCCTCTTACTTGATTCAACCCTAGCCGAAAGTGAACTAGGTTGGAGGAGTGTGCTCAATTGGAAAGAGTCAATTGATATGACACTAAGTTGGTATTCGGATTTTTACAATGGTATTCCAGCACTGAAACTCGTACAGCGAGACATTGAATTGTTTGGTCAAATAAGTAAATCTCGTTGAATCACACCTCTAAATAAGCAATTCGGGTAGACTTTTCAAGTGAGTAAACTTCGAATCGGATACGTGCCTATTACCTCCGACTTAAATCACCCTGGAGATAGGCGTCGACTAGTTTATTGGGCTCGCAAGCGCGGTCACACGATTACTTTGGACAAAGAAGAGAAAGTTGATGTAGTTGTGCTCACTGAGCGAGCGGATTTTTTTGCTCCCCGCAGAAACTGGTCTGGTTCACCCCTAGTTCTTGATCTAATAGATGGATATTTAGGAGATGAAAGAATTTGGAAGGACCTTGCAAGAGGAGTTGGGAAAGTACTAGTAGGCCAGATGTCCGGACCCCCCAGAGGGTATAAAGAATTACTAATTCGTGCATGTGAGGATTCACAGGCGGTTATTTGTGAAACTCCCGAACAGCGGCAGACAATTCTCAAACATTGTAAAAATACTCATGCAATTCTGAGTATCCATGAAGAGTTCCCAATGCTTGGACCTCAACAACTTAAGACTCACGCTTTGATGTGGGAAGGACTACCTTTTACCGCAAGCGGATTAAAGCTTCTAGAAAAGGCATTAGTAAAGTTGACTCCCAGTTTTTCTCCAACTCTAAATGTTGTTACCGATCTAAAGTACCCGCAAATCTTAGGCGCATACCGATATCGCGATACAGGAAAAGTTTTGGGAAAAATCCCAAAAATCCTTGGGGGCAAATTACGGATTACCGAATGGAGCCTTAGCTCAGTCGTAGAAACCGCAAAAAATTCGCAAATTGCACTTTTGCCTCTAGATCCGAGAGGAAAGCTTAATTCTCTAAAGGCCGAAAACCGTTTGCTAATAATGTGGCGACTGGGCTTACCAACCCTTACTTCACCTTCGCTTGCCTACAATCGAGTTATGCATGCCGTTGGACTTAACGAAGTATGCACTTCCCCAGATGGATGGACTTCAAAGTTACAGCAACTATTTGAGTCGCAATCCCTGCGAAATGAAGTAGTAACTCGAGGTCAACAATACATTCGGGATACACATTCGGAGAAAATTGTTCTAGATGCTTGGGATCGAGCAATAGAGAGCGTCTTATGAAAAGAGAAGTATTCGATGTCACCTACCTTTCTATCGATTCGATTCAGGAAGGCGTGGGAGCCAGTCAGATACTTCCACTTGTTCTTGGATTATCTAAAAATAAAAGAAAGGTATCACTCATAACTTTTGAAAAGAGTGCACCAAGTCCGACACTAGAGAACCTCATACGAGAACATGGAGTCATTTGGACCCCACAACAATTTGGAAGGACAGGTGCGATTGCTGGTTTTCAACGGCTAAATACGCTTCGCAAGGTTATTCCAGAGTCTTCTGTGATTCATGGGCGAAGTGATATTCCAACGGCAGCAGCAGTATTTGGTAATTTGGATGCTCCAATCTTGTGGGACGTAAGGAGTTTGTGGTCAGATCAACGAAGGCAGATTGGCACGTCAGGCTGGAATGCTCTAACTACACGTGCGGCCCGAAGTCTTGAGGACATATCCGCAAAACGTTCCTCTGCAATGTCAACGTTAACTTCCGCCGTAGTTCCTATTCTGGAAAAACGTCACCACAATCTTCCGACTTTGCGAGAAGTGATACCGACATGTGTTCAAACCTCAAAATTCTTACCTTCGCCAATGCCAACAGGGCCGATTACCTGCCTATTATCTGGAACTTTCAACAATTATTATGATTTAGAACGAACAAGAAGAATCTTCCTTAACATTAGAAAAAGTATGAACTTACGTATTATTTGGGCTCGGGGGACTGAATCGCCAAATCACAATTTAGGAGTGGGGGAAGATGAGGTTATAACGGCAACCCATGAACAAATGCCTTCAATCGTGGCAAAATCCCATTTTGGAATCGCGATTTGCAAGAGCAATCAACAAGTAAGTCTGGCTGCAGCAGTACCTACTAAAATCGGAGAGTTTTTAGCCTCAGGAAGACCCGTCATCGTAAGTGAAGGAATTGGAGATTTTGACACCTTATTTTCTGACTCTAATGCGGGGCTCGTACTCTCGGAGAAGGAATCAATGTCAACCACCGTGCTGCGCTTGCAAAATCTGCTTTCAGATCCCACTACTCCTGATAAGTGTAGGGAGCTGGCGATCAGCCACTTTGACATGGAGAAGGCAATCACAAAATACTCAACGCTATATTCGAAAATGATACAAAATGATTAAGATTCAAAGCACTCACCAAAGATATTCGGGTTGACGGGAGAATCAATGCCAAGAGAATTTGAAGATACTAAGGTAATCATAGGTGCCATCGATGGGGTCCATGTGTGGCCGGTATCTAACCATAAAGACCTGCGAGGACGACTTTTTAAAGTTTATACAGATGGCCCACACCCGTCTTTCCCAGAGAATTTTGAAACTTTTGAACATTTCTTCACAGAATCCAAAGAAGGCGTATTTCGAGGAATGCATTTTCAAGGGGCTCCTCATGCTGCCACAAAGGTAATATCGATTGTTAGGGGGGAAGCGTTAGATTTTCTCTTGGATACTCGTAAAGACTCAAAAACTTTTGCTCATGTACAAACACAGGCACTAAATCAGGATTCGCCCGTTTCAATATATATTCCCGAAGGCGTTGCGCATGGATATATAGCACTTCGGGAAGGAACGATAGTTTCTTACCGACAGAATGTAGCTTTCTGCGAAAGTTGTGACGGGGGGATTAACGGAAGTATTGTTGAGAATCTATTACCAATTCCGCTTAAGGAGACTATCCGCTCGGAAAGGGATCTTCATCTGAAGGAATTTGCTAGTTTTTCTTATACCTCGAAATGCTCTCAATGAAGGTAGCGATTCTCGGTGCTAAGGGCTTTTTGGGTAGAAACTTAGCTCACCTATTGGTCGAACAAGGCGCCGAAGTCACCGGTTGGGTACTCGGCGATCCCAAGGGCGAGGCCCTAGGCTTTGAATGTCGAGATGTCACTGAGATACTTGATGGTAGAACTTCACACAAAAATGATTTCGATGTAACAATCAATCTAGCCGCGAGACGTTCTACTAAGGAAAGTCCAATCAGCGATGAACGAATTGAAGAATTTTGCTTTGAAATTCCTAAGAATTTTCTAGCTGCTACAACTTCCGAGAAAACTCTTGTGATCAATACATCCACTTATATCCAAAATTTTGCTGGAATTGAGGGAAATACAGTCGATAGCTACGGAAAAGCTAAAGAAAAGTTGTCCGTATACCTTAAAGAATTCTCGGTAAAGAAAAATATGAAAGTCATCGATTTATACTTATTCACTCTTTACGGGATAGGCGACAGGCCAGGTCACCTCGTACCGCTCTTACTCAATGCAGCACGCTCCGGAGAAGAAATTTCCCTTTCCCCCGGTGAGCAATTGATGAATCTACTTTACGTCAAAGATGCGGCACTTAATATTATTCAAGCAATAAATAGTAAATCAAAGGATTTGTATCGTAAGCACTTCTTGTGGGAAGAGTCTTATTTTTCGGTTCGTGATTTGGTTTCGCAAATTGAACTTTCGGTTCAAAAAAAGATCAATTGCTCATGGGGCGGTAGGCCCTATGCTGGTCATGAAATGATGAATGCTTGGCCGATACCGATGTCCCAACTGCCAAGCTTTGAGACTCACATGTCGCTAGATGATGGAATCAAGGAGATTTGGGCGTCTTTAAATCCGTCCACGGATTAAACTTTAGTAGCTTCAGGACGCTAGCGAAAGCAAGTCTAAAATTGAATTCCCTTAGATATGTCTTCAGAAATGAAAATTCTAGAGTTCTAGTTATCTTCCTTATCTGCTTCGAACTGACACTCCAATTCTCATCAGAAAAGGTTTTCGTATAAGCCTTTCTAATGTCAATAATTGTTTTGTTGCTAGAATTACTCATATTAGAACTATGCAGCCGATAGTGAGTTAAAGGTTCGGGAACAAAGTCAAAGTTCGTATATTTTGAGCATCGTCTAAAGAAGTCCCAACCTGCAGCCCCGTTGAGGTTTTCATCAAAATCGCCAACCTTCCGTAATAACGAGCGGGTGAATAGGGCAGTACTTTCGCCACTAAGCACGATACTCACACCCGGACAAGTTAGGAAAAACTGGCTGCAATCTCCGCGAAACGCGGGCTCGACTACTGAGCGAACTCGACGATCATCGTCTTTGAATCTGGAAATGCCAGAATAGATGAGTTGATTATCGTCACCTATAAGCTCAATTTGTTTCTCAAGCTTGTCCGCTATCCAATAATCGTCAGCGTCTAAGAAAGCGATGAAATCTCCCTGAGCCTTACGAAGGCCAGCGTTTCGTGCTCCAGATTGCCCTAGGTTGGGTTGGTCTATCAGGATAATCTGATCTTTTAGTGGTGCCAAAATCTCAAGGGAATTATCGGTTGAACCATTGTTAACAACTATTAACTCTATGTTCCGGTAGCTTTGTTGAAGAACGCTTTCAATTGTCTCCGTAAGAAAGCGAGCGTAATTAAAATTTGGAATGATGACCGAAATTTTTCCCTTGTTGGCCATATGACACTTACCCTAAGATCAATTCCGAATATTTTGAAGCCATGAAAGATAATGAGAATTGCTCCAACCATGGCCGCGGGACCTCAATTTTTGGTATTGAAACTCCCTTGATTTGATCAGACAGACCTCTATAAATCGCCTCTGGGTCACGATAAGGGACGATCGTTGCGTAACTGCCAGCATTAGGCAATTCATTTAAGATCCCAGAAACTGTAAAAATTGATGGAACTGCTGCGGCGAGAGCTTCTATATATACAAGTCCGAAAGACTCATCTTCGGGACCATTCGGGACGTGCACGAAAGCGTCTAATCCCCATAGAAAATCAGGAATTGAATTGTTTGACTCCTCTATAACAAAAGCGTCGCTTTCTATAGAATTGAGAATGTTGAAAACTGAATCATAAGAATCTGAATGCGCTCCGACGATGTGTAATCTGGTTTGTGGAAACTCTCCGTGCAGTCGTACGAATGCTTGAGCTATGTATTCAATTCCCTTCAGCTCAGTCATCCGTGAAATCACGCCAATCCGGAACACCTTGACTCTCGTTTGAATTTCTTCCCTAGGAATTTCATTTGATACAGCTATGCGTTGAAATCGTTTTAGATCAATTCCATTGTAGATGACTCGAATCTTTTCTGATCTTGCATTTTCATCCTCGATTAAAACTTTCTTAACAAGGAGTGAAACGGCAACAATGTCTGTTGCTAGAAAATTAACAGCTCGGTCGAGAAGATTTCCTAGTCTCTTTTTGTACTTTATGTGAAAATTTGAGTAATGACGAATAAAGATTCTTTTCTTAACTCGAAGTACCTTGGCGCAAAATATCCCAATTATTGTTGCAAATTGCCCGCTGGTAAAAACGGTCGATGGCTTGGCTTTAAATATATAAAAAAATAGTAAAAGAAATAGAGGAAGACTTCCGTACTTCCCTCGTGATCGCAGATTGATGGGTCGAACTCCCAGAGATTCCAGTTCAGAAAGAATTTTTGACTTGTTTGACCCTATGACAATTACCTCTATAACTCCGCCCCCCGCTTTGACCTTCGCAAGAATCGAAACCAATTGAGGACTTGCATCCACCTCTGACAGGATCGCGAGAATGCGCGGATTCCCGCTGATTTGCTTCCTCATCAATTTCCCCCAAGATTAGGCGAATGATCTACCAAAGATAATTCAATATTCTACTCGTTGAACGTTCTGGATTTGCTGAATCTTTGAAAAAGATCAGTAGAATTGCTCATATGAGATTGAAACTTGCTGTTGTATGAGAAGTATTCGACAACACTGGAAACTTAGTACTCTAGGACGCGCCGCGAGCGTTCTAGATTCCCTTGACCGACGAAAAATGTATTTTGTAACCTTAATTCAAATCTTACTAAGCTTGTTGGATTTGCTTGGTGTTGTGTTGATCGGAGTGCTAGGAGCATTGGCTGTTAGCGGAGTTCAATCTCTTCACCCCGGAACGAGAGTTGGATACGTATTAACTTTCTTTCACATAACTCACTTTTCGTTTACTCAACAGATCGCGTTCATTGGAGCAATTGCAGTCACATCGCTTGTCGGAAGAACCATTTTCTCAATTATCTTTACACGCAAAATACTTTTCTTTCTAAGTCGGCGCGGCGCAAAAATTTCAGCAAATTTGGTATCACGTTTACTTTCGCAACCCATGTTGCTTGTTCAAAAACTAACAAGTCAAGAAACTCTTTATTCTGTAACCAACGGCGTAGAGGTCATAACTTTAAATATTCTCGCTGTAGCTGTTAGCCTAGTCTCAGATTTCGCCTCTCTCGTAATTCTCTTAATTGGACTATTTGTCGTGGATCCGATTATTTCTATAGGAACATTGTTAGTTTTTGGAGTCATCGGCACAGTGCTGTATTTCTTTATGCATGTACGTGCACGCATAATTGGTTTACGCAGTTCTGAGCTACGAATTCGCAGTAACGAAAAGATTATCGAAGTATTTAGCTCTTACCGTGAGTCTGTTGTTAGAAACCGACGAGACTTCTACGCACGGGAAATTGGAAGGATGCGGTTCGATTTGGCGGATGTACTCGCCGAGGGAAGTTTTATGCCGTATGTCGGAAAGTATGTAATTGAGACGACAGTTGTTTTAGGTGCAGTTTTGCTGGGTGCCGCCCAGTTTATTTTACAAGACGCTACCCATGCGGTCGGCACGCTAGCGGTCTTTCTAGCAGCTGGTAGCAGAATTGCACCAGCTGTTTTGAGATTACAGCAAGGCGCTGTCACTATTCGATCAAATTCCGGTGCAGCGAATGTGACTTTAGAAATGATCGAAAATTTAAGTGAGGTAAAGCATTTACCAAACGTTGACGACACTGTAGATATTATTCATGAAGGATTTGATGCGTCGGTGAATATGGCTTCAGTATCATTTAAGTACTCCGGGCGAGACGAAAGTGCGATCTCAGATGTTTCGCTTAGAATTCCTGCTGGTGCCTCTGTCGCAATTGTGGGACCTTCGGGATCTGGAAAAACAACTCTTATCGATAACTTACTTGGGGTAATAGATCCAGATGAGGGTCACGTTTCAATATCGGGTCAATGCCCAAACGAAGCAATTTCTAGATGGCCTGGAGCAATTGCATATGTTTCGCAAGATGTAGTAATTTCGAATGGGACGATCCGGGAAAATGTAGCCTTAGGGTATCCAATCGAAGTGGCCACTGAAGAATTGGTTCTCCGTGCCTTAGAAGTTGCGCATTTAGATCAATTTGTTTCCGAGTTACCTTTTGGTATCGACACACCTGTTGGTGAAAGGGGGACACAAATTAGTGGGGGGCAACGCCAGAGGTTGGGCATTGCTAGAGCCATGTTCACTCGTCCTCATTTGTTGGTATTAGATGAAGCTACGAGTTCCCTAGACGGGGAGACCGAAGCAGCGATTTCTTCTGCCATACATGCCTTGCGTGGTTCAACGACTGTTGTCATGATTGCACATCGTCTATCCACCGTGAGAGAAGCGGATGTCGTTGTTTATTTGGATCGTGGAAAAGTAATTGCGACAGGTTCATTTACGGAAGTTAGAAATCGAGTTCCAGATTTTGACCGGCAAGCAAAATTGATGGGAATTTAGCGCTAGATTAAAGTGAGAAGCTTTTTCCCATAGTCGGATCCTTTTAGCGCCATTGCGTTTTCTGAAAGTTTTTCAGAGTTTATTAGCCCTAAGCGCCAAGCAACCTCATCAGGACTTCCGATGAGAAGCCCTTGGCGTTCTTGCAAGATTTGAACAAAACTACCTGCCTCGAGAAGGCGATGAGGTGTTCCGGTATCTAACCAAGCAGTTCCGCGAGACCAAAATCGAGTGATAAGTCTACCTTCAGGGATATATGAATTAAGGAGATCGACAATCTCCAATTCTCCTCGCACAGAAGGAACTATTTTCTTCACGATTTTGAATACATCATTGGGAAACATATAAAGCCCAGATAACGCCACATTGCTAATGAAATCCTTAGGTTTCTCAATTATTCTTAAAGTTAAACCTTTCGAGTCCAATTCCACGACACCAAATTCGGAGGGATTAGATACCTCTGAAACGAAACAGATTGCATTTTTGCTGTCAGGGGTGAATAACACTTCTTGATCAAAATCAGGCCCATAGAAAAAATTATCTCCTAGAATTAGGACTACACCCTTGGAGGTGTCTAGCAAACCTTCAGCAACATTGAAGGCATCAGGAATCCCCTTTGGTTCATTTTGAACTGCATAAGAAATATTGATTCCCCATTGGGAACCATCTTTCAATAAGTTTTGGTGGGCCGCCGCAGAATTTGGAGTCGTAATTACCACAATATCTCGCACACCACTCAGCATCAGGGTCGACAACGGGTAATACACAAGCGGTTTGTCGTATACTGGTAATAATTGTTTGCTGGTGGCGATCGTCATTGGCCACAGGCGAGTGCCATTTCCACCCGATAAGAGGATTCCTTGCATATGGAAGACAATAGCAAGTTTAAGCGCCTTTTAGTAACGGGCGGAGCGGGATTTATTGGTTCAGAATATGTTCGATCGAGTTTAAGTGGGACTTTGTACGGTGGGAAACCAGAAAAGATCACTGTCGTAGATTCCCTTACATATGCTGGAAACAAGAAACGACTTTCTGAAGTTTGGGACAACAAGGAATTTGCTTTTGTACAGGCGGATGTCCGCGATCAAGGCGTTATTTCTGAATTAATTGATGCGCATGATGTGGTCATACACTTTGCTGCAGAATCTCATGTGGATAGGAGCATTGAAAATAGCCAGGATTTCATCGAGACAAATGTCCTAGGTACGCATCGCGTGCTTCATGCAGCACGTGAATTCAATAAAACCGTAGTCCTGATTTCGACCGATGAAGTTTACGGATCCATAAATGAGGGTGCTGCGAACGAACAGACAATTCTAAATCCATCCTCTCCCTATTCTGCAAGCAAGGCATCAGCGGACTTACTTGCATTGTCGTTTGTCACAACTTACGGCCTTGATGTGCGAGTAACGCGCTGTGTAAATAATTACGGGAAATATCAAGATCTAGAGAAGTTAATTCCTAAGATTGTTCACAACCTCAGAAGTGGGCTGAAAATTCCTTTGTATGGGACCGGACTCAACGTCCGAGATTGGATTCACACGAAAGATCACTGCGATGCGATAGCTCGCGTTCTTCATATTGGGGCTCCCGGCGAGATCTACAACATTGGCGGGGATGAAAGCTATAGCAATATTGAACTTGCTTATATTTTGTTATCTTATTTCAATCTAGAAAAAGATCAAATTGAATTTGTTCAAGATCGCCTAGGCCATGATATGCGGTATGCCGTAGATTCAAGTAAAATAAAATCGCAACTGGATTGGAAACCACGTCATAGACTTACCGATTCAATTTCTGAAATCGAAAAAGGAATTGTTTTTTTATCCTAAAGTTCTGCTAGGGGGTAAGAATTAAGATTAGGTGCGTCCGCATCCTTGTCAGATAGCACTAAAGGCTCTTCCCACTCGATTCCTAACGTTTCATCTAACGGATTGATTCCTAGTTCGTCTGCAGGATTGTAGGAGCGATCGAAGCAATAGAGAACCGAACTGTCGCCGCCTAAACTCTGCATACCATGCCCAACACCTGCTGGAATCAAAATGAGTGTGGGATTAGCCCCATCTAACTCAATCCTTGTGATATTTCTAAAAGTAGAAGAATCTGGCCTTAGATCGACTAAAACATCTAAGACTCGACCTGCAATACAGGTAAGCACTTTTCTTTGCGGTGAATTTTTCTTGGTCCGATGGATCCCTCGGACTGACCCAGATTTCGACACCACGAAATTGATTTGAACTGGTGAAAAATTAGCCCATTCCTCAACGCCTTGGACTGATGCTTTATTCCAAAGCTCCACAAGAAATCCGCGCGCATCTTCGTGAGGAGTGAGCTGTAAAGTAAATGCCCCGTCTATTTTAGGAACCGGCACAAAATTCATTGAATGCCTCCAGACATCGCTTGAACTACGACCCCTGCTACAAATTCGACATCTTCAATGACAAGCCCGACATGCTGAGGCAATAGGAGAGTAGTTGCGGCAAATTCATCAGAATTTAAGAATTCTAGATTTTGCGCCCCGTAAAGTGGCACTCGATTCAAGGGGAAATAGCGAAAAGTTGTATAAATTCCATGATCGTTTAGATACTCTGCAAGGTCATCTCGTTTGGATGCAGGCACAGAAACTGGAAAGAAATAGTGAGAGAGGTTATCCGTAAAATCTTCTAGAGGCATTCCGATCGAGGGGACATCCTTTAACAGTTTGAAGTAAAGCTCCGCATTTCGTTTGCGAATTTTCAAATTTTCATTTAGTTTACGCAGCTGAACTCTTGCTATGGCCGCAGATATATCGTTCATAATGGACCTACGTCCCGGATAGGAAACATCAAACTCCCACCATCGTTTTTGCTGTCCAGCCGAAGACGCGCCAGATACATTCGAAAGCCCCATATACATCCGTTCGCGCAGTGCTGCAGCCTTCTCGGTAGATTTCGCAAAGATAACTCCACCATCTCCTGCTACAACCATCTTCATCGCATCCAACGACCAAACCCCAAAATCTCCAAAGGTTCCGCAAGGTTGATCCTGGTAAACCGAACCCATCGCGCCTGCGGCATCTTCGATCAAGACGATCTCCCTCTCGGAAGCCCAACTAGCGATCTTGTGTATTTCAGCAGGCAGACCGCCGAAATGCTGGATTAAAATTGCCTTAGTTTTAGGAGTTACTACAGCCTTGATCCTTTCGAGTGTTGCATTTCCAGTTTTTGAATCCACATCACAGAAAACGGCCTTCATTCCCTGTCCGACGATCGCATTTGCTGCCCCTACGAAACTGATTGTTGGAAGGATCACCTCATCTCCCGCTTTGGCAACTAAATTAAGAATTTGGAACATCGCCTCAGTGCAGGAATTTGTTGTTAAAACGTTTTGTGGTAGCACACCTAGGAACCCCGCGAATTCCTTCTCAAAGGAATCTACTTCCTGTCCCCGGCCCGGCCAATTTCGTTCAAAAACCCCAGAAATCGCGGCGAGTTCATCTTCGCCCAACCTTGGCTGGAAGACCTGGATCATTCGCTTCTCCATTTGACTACCCTATTGCATTCATTGCCCATCTCAACTTACATAGCGAACCCGGAGAAAAAGTCTCAAGCAAACTTCAAATTCTTCCGCTGGCCATGTATTCAGTCCCTCGATCTTCTAAAACTTCTGGTAGGAGGTACCAAGCGTCCCAGGAGAATTGAGAGTTGATCGGATCGAGGATATAGCCTTCACCTTCGAGGAGTCTTCTGACGGAGACTCTGTCACTCCGAAAATTATGGTTTACTGAAATCAATTTTGGCTTAAATCGTAACCAATCATTGGTTTTTAGCACTTCTAGTTCGTCACCCTCGCAATCGATCGATAAATATTCGAAGTCATCTGGCACACAATTCATTACAAAGACTTTGGAGAGCGTAGAACCCTCAACTCGAATAGTCCTACCAGAAGTTTTGAAAAGTCTGTGGTGCTTTTGATCCGCAGCGTTTGTTGTGTTGAATTCAGGTTCAATTGCGATTTCAAGCTTTACGCTACTTTTACTGCTGATGGCAACTGGAATAACTGCACATTTTCTAAATTTTCGAAGGAGTTGGACGGATTCAGGGGAAGGTTCAATTAATAATCCATTCCAACCAAAGTCAGTTTCTAGCAGGAATGTATTACTCAAATATTTTGGATTACAAGCGCCTACGTCGACAAACCACCCCCCCCCGAGACCTTTAAGCCGATAAAGGACCCATAAGTCTTGTTGAAGTTGCGCTACAGACCTTCCTTGATTTAAGAGACAGTAACCCTGCCACCGAAGCTGCTCAGAAGTTGGCCCTTTCGAAAATGCAGAATCAAGTCCAGAATTCAAAACTAATCGAAACATCATAAACTTTACAAATTTCAAAGAAAAAAATGCATAAAGGATTCTACCGAAAACTAATTCAAAAAATTTCTGAATCCTCACAATCTAAGTATCTTGGATTGTCCACAATAAGTCAATGGCTACCAAGCAAAAAGAATTTACCAGCTCTTTTAAAGTCCCTGAAAACTAAGCACTTTGCACATTCATAAAATATATAAAGTCGCGTCGAGATTCTAATTCGACTTAAAATGCGGGCAAGCATTAGTTTTCGAACTTTGAATAGCGATGACATTTCATTGTAAGTAGCAGATTCTTCTATAAGTCGACTTAATTTCGCCTCAGGGTTCTCAGAAAGGCTCTTGTGATGCCGTCTGTATTGGCCAAGCTCCTCATCCACCAACAAGAGATCACCCTTGAGAAGGAAGATCTGAAACAAGATTTCAATGTCTGATGTCACTAATAGATCCATCCTGAATGGTGATTGCAGCAGAAAATCTCTTTTCCACATTATCAAGGGAAAGTATAAGAAATCACCAATTGCGATCATATTTATCGCAATCTTCCAATTAATGAGAGTCGTTACTGGGTCATGCTTGGCATTCCCCCCTCTTGTCGATTGAAGAGTACTTGCCCTCCAGATTAGGTCCTTTGTTTTGTCAGGTAATGGACGAAAAATAAGGCCATTGCTGTCGATAACTTGTGTTCTTGATTGGATAAGTGCTGCCGTTGGATACTTCTGGCTCACCGCCAATAATCTCTCCAAATATCCAGGCAGAAGGCGATCATCATGTCCTAAGAAGATAGTCCACTTGGCATTAGAAAGGGTCTTTGCGATTTCTAAAGTCTTGTTTAGACCCAAATTCCTAGGATTAGAAACATAAGAAATCCTCGGATCTTTTAAAGATTCGATAAATCCTCGGGCGATTAAGTCATTCGGACTATCATCGATTACTAAAAGCCGAAAATTTGTGAAAGTTTGCGCACGAACACTTTCTACGGCTTCGCACAGATAATCAAATGCACGGTAATAAGGAATAATGATGTCCACGGCTGTTGGAACATTAATGCTGTCCGCGAAATCATTCACACGGCGAGATTAGCAGTTAGGAAAACAAACCCACATTTCCCGCTTTATTTGGATAGATCTACCTAGGCCTTCTCCGCCTTTGGTCACTTCTTGGACGTGGCTTGCCACTTCGGCGAGGACCATCACTAGCCATCACGGGAGCAACGTAGGCAATTCCGCTGGGCTCGCGAGAGCCAGTAATCGAGACCAACTCTGCATGATGCGGACGAACATCAACAAACTTGGGATAGACGCCTGCGCGAGAAGTTAATCCTCGCACCGCACTTTGCTGCTTTGAGGTTGCCAATGTAACAACAACTCCGGCTTCTCCGGCTCGGGCAGTTCGTCCCGCACGGTGCAGATAATCCTTGTGATCTGTCGGTGCATCAACGTGCACGACAAGTGAAATACCGTCCACGTGAATTCCGCGTGCTGCAACATCTGTTGCAACTAGCGCAGCGGTTGTGCTGGCCTTGAAGTGCGCAAGAGTCCGAGTGCGAACTGCCTGTGACTTTCCGCCATGGAGTGCTCCAACTGGAACTCCAACGCTGGCTAATTTGTCAGCTAAGCGATCTGCTCCACGTTGAGTCTTCACGAACAAAATTGTGCGTCCATCACGAGATGCAATTTGTGCAGTGATCTCATCTTTGTCGCCAGCATGCATGACAAGCACGTGGTGTTCCATAGTGCTGACTGATGCGCGATCATTTTGCAACGAGTGAGTCTTGGGGTTGTTGAGGTATTTCTTGACTAAAGAATCAACGCCACGATCGAGTGTTGCGCTAAAGAGTAAGCGCTGACCGTTGGGACGTGCTTGATCAAGAATTTCCTTAACTACAGGCAAGAAGCCCATATCTGCCATTTGGTCGGCTTCATCCAGCACAGTGATTTGAAGATCATCGAGTTGTACTTCGCCTTTATCGAGCAAATCAATCAAGCGACCAGGAGTTGCGACCAGAATTGGACAACTCTTACGCATTGCTGTGATCTGTTTGCCATAAGGCATACCGCCAGCAATAACAACAGAGTCAAGACGAATCGCGCGAGCAAGAGGCGTGATGACATCATTAATCTGTAGCGCTAATTCGCGAGTTGGTGTCAAGATCAAACCGAGTGGACGATGTGGCGCAGCTTGTTTGCCTTCAAGATTTGTCAGCAGTGCAAGCCCAAATGCGAGAGTTTTTCCAGAACCAGTTTGTCCACGGCCCAAGATGTCATGACCCTTAATCGCATCAGGAAGCGTTGCGACCTGAATTGGGAATGGAGAAGTAATCCCTTGCGAAGTCAGAGCCGAAACTAGGGCTGGTGCGATGCCGAGTTCGGCCCACGTCTTTCCAGTGCCTTCGGTTGGCTTATGGTGCAAAGCAACTTCAGTTGTCTCTTGCTCTACATCGTTGATGTAGTTGTCATCGGCACCAAAATCTTCAACGAATTCATTGTTGGAGTAATTGTTGCCAGATTTTCCACGACTGTTGTGTGAGCGAGGACCAGAGTTATTGCTTCCCATGTGATCGGTGTTGCGAGATGAACTTGGACGAAAAGTTGAACCCTTGTGAGGGGTCGCGATGCCACTGTGAGCGCTACGAGTTGTTGGGCGTGAGCCTTCGCGATTTGCCGACGTGCGGAAATTTTCGCGACTTGATGAGCCAGCACTAGAGCCTTCACGATTTGAAGTTGTACGTGAATCATCACGAGTAGCAGCCCCGCGAGCTCCGTCGCGATTAAACGATGAGCGAGCACCGGTGCGATCGGATGAATCCGATCCACGTGCAGGTGCGCCAGTGCGCTTTCCTCCAGGGATAAATTTGGTGCGTTTTTGTGGTTCAAAGTTAGGACGACCATCACCACGTGCAACTTCGGCGATACGTGCATCGCGACGAGTTGTTGGGCGGGTGTCATTGGAGCGTGCATCAGCGCTACGTGGCGCTCGGCGAGAATCACCACGAGATCCTCCGCGCGAATCAGAGCGCGTATCTACTCGTGTATCAACGCGACGAGCTGGTGCAAACTTGGTGGTGCGTGGTGCGCGACTATCACTTTGTGAATCGCCATGCGAATCACGAGGCGAGCCATGCGAAAGACTTTGATTTTCATCGCGTGAATCGCGACTGCGCAATTGCACATCGCCAACTCCACGAGTATCTGCAAAACGCTTTGCGCGTTCTTGAGATCGAGCGCTGTTCTTCTCGCGCTTTGCTGGGCTGTTCGAAGAACCCTTACCTGATTTAAAAGTTGATTTACTCGATGGCTTGCTCCCAGCGCGTACCGACGTCTTACCCGTTAACTTGCCAGCTTTTGGTGTTCCTTTAACCCACGTGGACTTACCTAATTGCGGTGCGGATTCAGAAGATGAATGAAATTCACTTCGCGCACGTGACATTTCTTTTGCGGCGGTTCCTCTGCGAGCTGGTTTTCCAGACTTAACGCGAGAAGGAGCATCGCTGAATTTTCCTGACTTAGCAGCACCGAACTTGCCGGCCTTTGCGCGACTAGATGGCGCAGCGGATTTTGCGGCTTTGGCGCGGCCAGCTTTGGCGGGTTTGCCAGATGCCGAGCGAGCAGGAGCAGCAGATTTAGAGCGTGGTTGCACAGACATGTTTTTACATACCAATCGAGACGACAAGCGCGTCTCGGTGTGACTTGGCCATGGTTCCCAGTTGTACTGGGGCTAACCATCTACTTCGGTTAGCGGTGGTGCTGGTTCGCATTCGAACTGCGATCCGGTCGTTCTGGGCCTGTCAGGTGGTGATAAGACTCGCATGTAAGCGCGGCATCTTGTGTCGCACTTTGGGGGAAGTGATCACTGCTTCGGTTGAAGCAACGTGGGGAAGTCTACCGTGGATTTTTCGCACTAAATACCAACGATGCTCGCACGAAATACCATCGATCTTCGCATAAATCTTGCCGCTAATGAAGCCCTATTTCTTCTCGCTGTCGGATTCGTCATCGGATAGTTTGGCAAGAGCAGCCAAATCAGGACGTGGAATTTTCGGAACATCTCCGCGCATTAAACGGCGAAATAAATAGATTGCAATGGCGCCAAAGAAGGGCCATTCAAATGTGTAGACCCAAGCGCGCCAATTGCCACTTTGGGCCCGCCCGAATTCAAACCATCCTGCCCACATGCAAAATGGAAAGACTACGACCAAAGTAATGATCAGCACTAGACGTTGCTTCTGTGTGAGTTCACCAGAGGGAGCAGGGACGTTGGGATCGTTCTCGTCTTGAATCCATTGCGGGGCGCTAAATTCTGCCGCAATGTTTTTTCGTTGAGGTGTCACACTCTTGGCCAGCTTATCTTTCTTAACCATTCCAACCACCACTCACACATTTCTCAAGCACTCGCTCCACCATCTCGCTCATCTGCAATTGCGGCATCGACTTCATCGGATTTTCGTTCCTCGCTTTGTAGCCAATGGTGCACCGCAAATGCAATCCACACCGCATCGATAATCATTCCACCTGACCACATGATTGATCCGCCACGCCTTTGATCATCGAGTGTAAACATGCCTTGGTAAAGAGAGCTCGGGGAGGCGTAAATAAAGAACCCCGTCAGCGTTTCTGGCACCATCATCAAAAAGAGCGAGATCACAGCCATGGCAGGAGAAATCCGGCGCCTGACAAGATTGCGATCTAAGAGATTGAAATAAAAAAAGTACGCAACAATAAAATATGCAGGAACTTCAACGTAATTGTGAACCCACGCCCGCTCCATGATAAAAACGTGCGGGCCGGGCAGATGCACGCCGATCATCAGCGTTGCGTAAACAAACCAACTCGCCATGGGTTGAGTTAATGCGCGAAAAATCCGATTCTGCAGATGAAAACTAGAAGGGGTACCCAACACCAACAACGGCCCAGTGATCATCATCAGCGTGATGTGCTGGACCATGTGACACCAGAAATAATCACCAGCTCTCACACCAAATGGGGTACAAACAACGAAGGCGATTGTGGCAAGCCCCGATAAAAAGAATCGACGTTGACGTTGCGCCTGCCGATCACCCGCGCTGATCCCCGCGTGAGCAAAGCGTAAATAGAGGTATTCGATGACAAGTAAAGGAATGGTAATTTCGGGCGCTAATTGCCAGCTGCTCCACAAACTCACTCCGTTACTCATATCCATAATCGGGCAGGTTAGTCCTCAAAGTCGAGAGGCGACTAGTTGCGCATCTGCGTGCGCCATATTTATCCAAGCCTTTAAAAAGGGGTAGTCACCAGCCGGAAGACTAGGGTCATCCCGCACACTGCTTGAACCTTACGTATGAGGGTTCAAAAGTGAGCGCGCCTTGAGTGTCAGCCCCAAAGAAAGCCTCGGAATGGTCTTGGAAACCAATCAGTAAGCCCCTACCCTGTTCAAATTGAGCGCACGCTCCCGTGTCGTGGCTCACTACTGGGGGTCTGAATGAATAAGCGGTTCTTCGCCGCACTCGGCACGGTCATTCTTGGCGCAGCGGTAATCGCTGGCATCGGCACATATGTTGCAGCTGCAAAGAATGATTCACGAGTGCTTGCTGCCACAGCTGCAGGAACGATGGATACACCGCAAGGAAACTTGCCTCACTACACGCTAGATCTTTCCGTTTACCCCGATGCGATGTTTGGCGGACACGGTAATGGCGGCGGTCACCCTGATTGGGTGAGTTATGGCCCTGTAACTAATTTTGAAGTACCAGCGCATTCAGCCATCACCATCACCGTTACAAATTACGACGGTGGCGAAACTCTCAACAATGATTTCTTCGGAAAGATTCGCGGAACAATTGATGGAAGCGCAACTCTCAACGGAACGCGAATAACCTCCGTTGCTCCAGATCACGTCGGCCACACATTTACCGTGCACGGTGTTGCAAGCAAGCAGACCGAACTTTTCTTTAGCGTTCCAATGAAGGCGGTACCAGAAGAGGCGATGCCTGAAGAGGGATACACAAAGACTCCTAACGTCACTGTTTTTACAGTCATCACGGGTGATGCTGGTGAGTACATCTGGAACTGCGAATATCCATGCGGCGATGGCACGATTGCCAAATTTGGCAATGCGATGTCAGCGATGGGTTATATGTCCGGTCACTTTAACGTCGTGAAGGGATAGGGCCAACGCATATGTCAACTACTCAAAATTCGCAAAAAACAAGATGGTGGAAGAGTCCAGATGTAAAGAAGACTTTTATTCTCTGGTTAATAGTTACTCCAATTATTGGTTACGTGGCAACCACCGTTCAAGTTCGCGCAATGGGAGCTCCGGCATCAGAGGTAATGGCATCTGTTAAATCGCTGATGGCGATTTTCACTTGGGCGGCATCTCCTGTAGCAGGGCTCGTTGCTGCAATGGCGTTAACCTCTTTGCTTGGCAAGCGTCACTACGGTGATAATCCGCCAGCCGAGTCAGAGCACGAAATTGCTGAAAGCGCTAAGGCGGCCTCGGTATGGGTGATCGTCTCTACTTTGTTGTGTTTGTTTGCCTTGGTTGTTGGCCTCGTCGTTTTCCAGAAAGATTCCGCATCGTTACTCGATGCAAAGGCAATGAATATCAATGCCACAGGTCAGCAATGGGTCTGGAATTTTGACTACCCAGATAGCCCTGGTGTGCGCAGCGCGGCACTTTATTTGCCAGTTGATAAGCCAGTTGTATTCCATGTCACGAGCAAGGATGTCAAGCACTCATTCTGGATTGTTCAAATGGGTGTCAAGATAGATGCAAACCCTGGTTATGTTACTGAAGCAGCTGTAACGCCAAACAAGATCGGTGTTTTCGATATTCGATGCGCCGAACTCTGCGGTCTGTTGCACGCATATATGCAAACAAAAGTTCACGTCGTGAGCCAAGCCGATTATGACGCGTGGCTTAAAACACAAGCAGCACTCGAGGGAGCAGCCTGATGACAACAATGATGAATCGTCCAGCATCAGCACCCGGCCATTCGGCAGGCAAGAAAGGTCTTATTGAAAGACTGAATATTGTTACCGCATTTGCTCTCGGCACAGTCAGTGCTGTCGTGGTGTGGCAACTCGCCCTCAAATTCATGCCAGAGAATGCAGAGACTGCATTCTTCTTTAACCGCGAAGACAAGATTATGCTCCTGAGCTTGATTGCTTGGTTTGTAGGTTTTATGACCGGCATCGGCGCACTTATTGGGCCATTTCGTTGGGCGATGGGTAAGGATCTCAACCATGACGAGAACATGTTCTTGGCAGGTAAAGATCAAGGCGTCAAGCGCTACTTCCGTTACACAACAGACCATAAAGTCGTAGGAATTCAATATCTCGTCACAACGATAATCATCTTCTTTGTCGGTGGAACGCTTGCGATGTTGATTCGTACCAACTTGGGACATGCAACAGGCGGATGGTTACAACCACAGACTTACAACGCCGTTGTGGGATGGCACGGCATCATCATGATCGTTGCAACGATCATCATGGTTACAGGGCCATTTGGTAACTTCATAATGCCAATCATGATTGGCGCTCGCGATATGGCTTTCCCTCGTCTCAACGCTCTGAGCTTTTGGCTCATCGTTGCTGCAATTCCACCTGTATTCATCTCATTTTTTACAGGCGGAATTACTACTGGCTGGACTGCATATAACCCACTTGCTTCGCAATCAGCCCTTGGAATGAACGGCTACATTGCATTCATTTGCATCTTCGCCATTTCAACAATGGTCGCTGGTGCAAACATCACTACAACCGTCATCAAGATGCGCGCTAAGGGAATGACCTGGACTCGCACACCGATCTTTATCTATGGCGTTGTTGCATCAGTTGCGTTGGCACTGCCAGCGTTTCCGGTTTTCTTCTTGTCACAGATTATGTCTGGAATGGATCGCGCATTTGCGACCTCTTTCTATGACACTGCCCATGGCGGAAGTGGCTGGCTCTATGAGAACTTGTTCTGGATCATGGGCCATCCTGAGGTTTATGTAATTTTGATTCCTGCAGTTGCCGCCTTGATGGAGATGGCGCCAGTGTTTACTCGGCGCCCTCTCTTTAGCTTCAAGTTGGCAGTTATTGGTATTGCCGGAATCTCTGGACTATCAATTCTTGTGTGGGCACACCACATGTATATGAGTGGTTGGGCCCCATTACTCAACGCACCATTTATGTTGACAACCGAATTAATTTCGATCCCAACTGGAATGTTGTTCTTGGTGCTTATTGGCACGCTGTGGCGTGGTCGCCTTTGGATGACAATGCCCCTGATGTCGATCTTTGCGCTTTTATGGAACTTTATGATCGGTGGGATCACAGGTATTTATCTATCTGACGTTCCTGCCGATGCGTTTTTACATGGCTCGATGTATGTAACAGCACATTTCCATTACACCTTGATGGGCGCCGGACTCACTGGCGCAATTGCATCTCTGGTCTATTGGTTCCCAAAGATGACTGGGCGTATGTTTGATAAGAAACTCAGCTGGGTTTCATTCTGGCTCGTTCAAATCGGGTTCAACATCGCCTTCATGGGAATGTTCCTCGTTGGTCTTGCTGGTCAACCACGTCGCGTTGAGTCATACGCTGAGGTCTTTAGCAAAGGTAACTTAATTACCACCATGGGTGCGTACACAATTATGGCCGGCATGCTGGTCTTGCTCCACGGTGTAATCGTTTCATGGCGCAGCGGAGTGAAGGCTCCAATGAATCCATGGCAAGCAAAGACACTCGAGTGGACAGTCCCAAATCCAATTCCGCTAGAGAACTTTGATGTGCTCCCAGTTGTTACATCGGATCCTTACGGCTACGGAAAGGCAAAGTCATGAGCGTCGAAACACATGCACATCACGAACATCCTGATGTAGTTGGAAGCCGCAATCGTCTTGGGCTAATCCTCATACTCGTTGCAGATATTGCGATGGCGCTGAGCGTTTTGTTTGTCTTCTTCTACCTCAAAGGACAAAACGTAAACAACATGTGGTTGCCTGCTGCAACTGAGGACACGCCAGCAACGCTCGCGCTGTCCAGCAAGGGAACTTGGTATGTGACAACACTTGCAGCTCTTGGTTTGCTGACACATTTCTACGGCCTCAAGGGAGTTCGTGCTAAGAATCAAACTCAATTGGTTCTCGGCGGCGGACTCGCCTTGCTCTTTAGCGCGATCGCACTGGTCTATCAGTTCATTCAAGTCAGTGGCGCTCCATTCACTGCTACATCCGGTGCTTATGCATCTTGTTATTTCTTGATTGCCGGACTTAACACGCTGCACTTAGTGCTCACCGTATTTATTGCACTTGGCAACTGGAACCGCTCACGCCTAGGTGTTTACAAGTCAGATCACTGGCATGTAGATATCGTGAACATCTGGTGGATCTGGATGACTATCTCATCATTACTAGGAGCATTTGCACTTTCATTTGCTTAAGTAAAACTTTGAAGAAGAAGGCACTGCGCTAGTCTTGCGTAGTGCCTTCTTCATTGAGCAAATCAAATAGGTCTTGGCTCCCCGCCTATATTGCACTAGGCACTGTGTGGGGATGTTCTTTCATTTTCATTAAGTTGGGCCTTGAATTTCTCACTCCTGTCGGTGTCGCTTTCGGTCGTACCTCTCTAGGGGCGATGGCGCTATTAATCATCGCTAAATCGCGCAAGGTCTCACTTCCTACTGATAAAAGAATTTGGATGCACTTGTGGGTCGTGGCGCTGTTGCTTAACGTCATGCCGGGAGTTCTTTTTGCGTTTGCTGAAACTAAAGTTACTTCTGTGTTGGCGGGAATAATCAACGCTGTCACACCACTGATGACCCTTATAGCGATCATGATTGTTTTTCGCCAAGAGAAGATCAAGTTCTATCAAGTGGTGGGGTTATTTATTGGATTCATTGGCGTACTTACAGTGTTGGGGGCTTGGCATGGGCTTGGCTCTAACCCACTTATTGCTGTCTTGTCACTACTTGGCGCCGTGCTCTGCTACGGGATTTCTTATCCGTATAGTCACAAATTTGTTCTTCCCTACAAGTTACAACCGACCGCGGTGGCAGCAACGCAACTGACACTAGCAGCTGGCACACTTTTGCCTTTCTACCTTATGGATGGAATCGCTAAGGACGAATACCGTCCAGGACCAGTATTGGCAATGTTGGCACTTGGAATTCTTGGAAGTGGATATGCATATATCTGGAATTTTCAAATATTGGCAGCAGCAGGAAGTGCGATTGCAAGTTCTGTCACTTATGTAACTCCAGTTGTAGCCGTAGTTGTCGGAATTGTATTTTTAGGTGAATCAGTAGCATGGAATGAACCCGTCGGCGCTGTTATCGTCTTGCTAGGGGCGGCGATTAGCCAAAACAGATTGCGTCTTAATCGAGCTGAAAAGCCTCGCGGATAGGGCCTAATTCGATTCCGGCCTTTGTGTGGTCAGAATTTTCTCCACGTTCCAATTGTGAAGCATGCGCTTTATCGTGCCAGCGCTCTTCAATCTTCCCGTAGCGCCACAGCGCAAGGGCAACAATCCACACTGCACCAAAGGTTGCCACGATGATGTAGCCAGCCGAATTCAAGTTAAAACTCAAGGCATAATTCCAAAACCCACCAGAGAGATTTAACTGTTTAGCTAGCACTTGCAGTAGTTCTAGACCACCAACAAAGAGAGCAACAGCAACAGATAGCGAAGTGATGACGATGTTGTAATAGACCTTACGCACCGGCTTTGAAAATGCCCACCCGTAAGCAAAGTTCATAAAAGAGCCATCGATTGTGTCGAGCAAACTCATCCCACCTGCGAAAAAGAGTGGCAGCGAAAGAATTGCCCACCAAGGCAATCCGGCTATGACAGATGACCCGGCAAGTACGAGCAATCCAATTTCTGTTGCAGTATCAAATCCCAAGCCAAAAAGAATTCCTAGCGGATACATTTTCCAGCTGGCATCGATTCGTCGAGCGATTGGCCCAAAGAATCTCATGAGCAGGCCCCGAGAATTAAGATGCTTTTCTAACTCTTCTTCGTTGTACATACCTTTGCGCATGTCGATAAAGACTCGGACTATCGAAAAAAGAATCACAAGGTTCAAGATTGCGATGAGCATTAAGAAAGTGCCACTCACTGTTGTGCCAATAAGGCCGGTGTAATGGTGGAGCGAAGAGTTTTGATCTTTGAGTTGTACGCCTAGCGCTTTTATTCCGAAGTTGAGCAAGATTGCTAAGGTCGCAACAACGGATGAATGTCCTAGCGAAAAGAAAAAACCGACCGCTAGCGGACGCTTGCCTTCACTCATCAATTTGCGAGTGGTGTTATCAATGGCTGAAATGTGGTCGGCATCAAAGGCGTGACGCATTCCTAAGGTGTATGCAAGAGCTGCAGTGCCCCAACCAAAGAGAGAGCCATCGGAAAGTTGGTAGTGACCGCTTGTTGCTGCGAACATTAAGAGCGCCCCTGCAACGTGCAGGAAAGCAATAAAGCCAAACATTGCGTAGAGGCGTCGCCATTCATCCCGGGTCAGGCGCTGGCGCAGAGGGATATTGACCTTTTGCGCGATGATGAGGTTCAAATTTCCCCCGAAATGCTAGATGCGAATGATTTGCAAGTAGAAAGGGTAAAGGAGCCTGTTACACGTGTCCACTTGAAATTGAGCACGACTATCTTGTACCCCGTGAGATCTCGTGCCTACTTAGCCAGCCTTGGACTCTTGGCTGGATTGTGCTTTGGACCCATTGCCTCCCCTTCGCCAGCCGTAGCGAAGGACTCTTGTCATTGGGATACCGCCCCTGGATGGGTTGCGCGGGAAAACCAGAAGACCGGGGAGCCGTCGTGGGATGCGGGTATTGCTATGGAATTCGCCGGTGACTTCAGCGCTCAGACAAAAGTCAAAGGAATTCGTAAGTGGTTAGTCAGATCGCTCGGACCAAAAACGGTGGAAGGTTGGCTTGATTCCACTACCGCCTCGTGTGGTGATCACGTGGGGTTGCACTTATCGGGCAATGCTGCGCCGATCACCATCAAGGTTTATCGCATGGGGTTTTACGGGGGAGCAAGCGCTCGACTTATTGAGCAGAGTGTTACAAAACCAATTCCTCAATATCCATCGCCAACAATTTCTTCGCCTCCATTGTCAACGGTATCCACTAAATGGCCTGTTGCATGGGTTTTCGAAATTACGAGAGAAACTTTGCCGGGGCAGTATTTGATTCGCTTGGATGATCATGAAGGCAAATCTACTTTTGTTCCCATTACCGTGACCGATCCAGAAGCGAAAAGTGATATTACTGTTATTTCCTCCGTTTTAACATGGCAGGCATATAACCAGTGGGGCGGGTATTCCCTCTATAAGGGCCCTAATTTGAAGCGGGTCTCGCGTAGTGCCGTGGTTTCTTTTAACCGTCCTTATGACGGCGACGGATCAGGGCAATTTCGTTATATGGAGTTGCCCGTATTGCGGTTAGCTGAAAAATTAGGTCTAGATTTAAATTACATCACCGATCTAGAACTCAATAGCGATGCAAATTCGCTTCGAAATACTAAATCTATTCTCTATGGTGGACATGGAGAATATTGGACTTCTGAAATGCGATTGTATTTACAGAACGCGATCAATCGAGGGGTGAATTTAGTTTCACTAGGTGGCAATGCTGGATATAACAGGCCACGACTTCAATCTAACGATCGCGAAATGGTGATGTGGCGAGGCGCTCAAGCAGATCCCAAGCGAACCGATCCAATCCTTGCAACGGTCTCGTGGCGTTCGAGCCCCATTAATAAGTCTGAATCCCTTCTCCTAGGTTCCCAATATGTGGGTCTTGGCGTTGACGGGGATTACACAATTGCTCATTCCACCCGATGGCCATTTAATGTGATGAAGCATCCAGAATTACTAAAAAACATCGTTGGCCGAGAAGTAGATTCACCCTTATATGCCCCAGGCCCTGCTGTGGAAGAACTTGCGCGTTCATCCATCAACCTTCATGGGAGAGCAATTACAACAATGGCTACCTATTACACCAACGCCAAGGGTGCCGGAATTCTAGATATTGGAACTAATGGTTGGACGTGTGCGATGGATGACATCTGCCCGTGGCACCCGAATATTTCCAAAGAAACGCAATTAGATGCGCGCTTAGTGACTGAGGAGATCTTGATCGGCATTGCTAAGGGCCCCCTAGGGCTCTGGCGCCCAGCCATCACTGATATTCCAGCAAGAACTGCCTTACTTTCAGTAGCTCATTAATTTTATTCTCGGAAAATTCTCAGGTTAGCGCGTGTGTTTCCCATGAATTCTTCATAGTCATTTGTCACTATTCCGCATCTAGAAACCCCGCCCATCATCAAGGAGAAATTATGAAAAAGAAATTAGCTGCAATCTTTATCGCATCTGCAATGACGGTTGCAGGCACTGCCGCTGCAACTGCAGCAACCCCAGCCCCAAGTATTAAGAAGCCAAGTAAGGCTGCTGGCGAAGGCACAGCAACTCACGAAATGAGTGAAACATCTGAGACTCAAAAGAGTGAAGGAACTGGCACGGACATGAAAAAAGGAATGAAGAAAGTAGCAAAGAAGGCATCAAAAATTCACACACCAAAGCCAAAAGCAACTAAATAAAAGATTTACGAAGAAAGCCACCCCTTGGTTTAACCAAGTGAGGTGGTTTTCTTCGTTTCAAGGGTGCGTGAGCCGATGAAAGCTTCTGCTCGCAGAATTGCCAATCCAATTCTGGGCAAGTCAGATGCTTTTCCAAATATGGCAAAGCGCGGCAACCATTCTGGGCGAAACTTTGCATTGAAACGGTAGAGCGATTCCATTTGGATCCATCGAGAAAAGAAAAGCAGAATGCTGCGCCATGAACGAATTATTGGCCCAGCCCCTAATTGCCCTCCGCGCTCGAAGACAGCGCGAAATGCAGCAAAGTTCAAAGAAATCTTTTCGATTCCATTTGCGCGAGCAAAATTAATTGTTGCATCAATCATTAGTTCATTCATCCCTGCATGTGCGTGTGGGTCACGTCGCATGAGGTCTAAAGAGAGACCTTTTTCTCCCCACGGAACGTATTGCAAAATTCCTCGGACTACTCCATCTGCAACTGCGGTAACAATTAAAAGATCCGGCTCATTGCTTTCTGCAATTCGACCCAACCCCATCATGAATCCTCGCTCAGTTGCATCCCCTCTCCATTTCTTCGAATTGAGAGTCAACTGTGAGCGCATATCTGGGGTAAGTGAATTGCTTCTATAAATATGTGTTGTGTAGTCCTGCTTTTGAATCTTGCGGACAGTCTGACGAATACTGCGATATCGGGGGCTTTCAAGGTCATAATCGCTGACGCGCACGATGGCCTCATCACCAATTTCGAGAGATGACATTTTCGATTCCCGAACCCAAATTTCACCGGCCTCCTCTGAACACCCAAAAACAGCAGGTACCCAACCATTCACACGGGCAAATTCCAGGAATGCCTGCATCGCTTGTGGCCATGCATCCGGGTTACCTATCGGATCACCGCTTGCCAACGCGCATCCGCTCACCACTCGATATGTGACAGCGGCCTTCCCGGTGGATGACCAGATAACGCTCTTATCTTCCCGCAAGGCGAAATAGGCGATCGAGTCTCTTTCTCCAAAATTATTGATGAGTCCGCGAAGTTTTTCTTCATCTTCATTAGACAGCAGTGACTTCGGGGGACTTGGTTGTAATAGCGCAAGAATCGGTGCAATCAAATTGAGGATTCCAAGACCAAGCATTGCAATCCCAAATACATCCTGCTCACGATTACTTACAAAACGAAGCGGTCCAGTATTGCCAACGAGACCATTAAATACGGTATGCATAACTTGTATGAAGCTCACATCCCCACCGAAAAGTTGGTCAGGGGCGAGAACAAGAAAAACACCAATGCCAAGATTGATCGCAAAGATTTCCGCGAAGATTATCAGTGCCCGCGTAACTACTTTTCTATGTGGCTTCGCGTAAAATTCTGCACGCATCAAAAACAAGAAAACTATTGGAATAAGGGAAAGTAGAAATAATCGATGCCCAGTAATGAGATGTAAAGGGATATTTGTTAGTAGTGAAATTTGAGTGAGTAAATAGGCGGCATGACTTCGACGAGCAAGTGCAAAAGATAGGGCCATTAAAATAACGCCATCAATAATGACGCCGGCTGTAGCTAATGTTGGCCAGATGTCTGCAAGAGGCACAGCGATTACCTTCAACCGCGTATTCAGTGGCTTGAAAGTTGCCGAGAGAATGTCTATCAGCCCGATAATTAGCAATATTCGAGAGGCGAGGGTGACCTTCCATTGTGATTTCCCAGCTAGCCTCATGGCTTATAGCTCCTAGTTCTCGAAGTGTGAGTATAGAGTTCCGAGGTAACGGGAAGGGGAGAGCCTTGGGCGATGACGAGGAAGCAGGGCAGGACGAACTCATTACTGAGGAAATGCTCTGGGATCGAATCCCCGAAGTTGATGGAGTTGAACGTGCAAGTACCTATTACGAATTAAGCGCACGCATATATGCGCGTGGACAATATGACGAAGCATTAGCACTTGCCGAAACTGCGTGCGATATTTATGCAGATTTGGGCGAAACGGCGCCAAGCGAAGGATTAGCTCAAGCCTATTCAGCTATTGGCTACAACCTCAATCAATTGCAACGCATGGACGAAGCGGCAACCGCAATGAGTAAAGCAGTTGCAATTTTGCGAAAGAACAAGTCTCCGATCGCCTTAGAGCTTGCGTGCACTCTTGGTGAGTGGTGGTATGCATCAAAGAGCTATGACAATGTAATCGAAACCATGCGCGATTGCGCTCAGGAACATTTGGTTGATGGCAATGAAATAGGAGCGGCAAACGATTTACATCTCATTGGGTGCGCCCACAGAGAGCTCAAGAACTTTGATGAAGCACTTGTAACATTTAGAGAAGCTAGAGTCCTATTTAAAAAAAATCACGAAGTAGTTCATGTGGGTCGGTGTGACCAAAAGATTGCGGCCTGTCTCATCGAACTTGGTGAAGGCGAACTGGCTTTAGAAACGGCTCAGAAAGCTATCGATGTATTTGAAACAGCCCACGATCACAGTCGCGAAACTTTTGCTCGCCTGGAGTATGGAAAGGCACAAGTGCTTTTGAGTAAGTTAGAAGATGGCTTAGCCACGCTAGAGGTTGTTTTACAAAATGCCACCGATGATGACCCAAAAGATTTTGAGTTAATTGTTGATATAGAAACTCGTATGGCCTCGGTGATGCGATCCCTTGGACGCATTACAGAAGCCGATGAAGTCTTACGCCGACTGAACGCGGTTTCTGAAGTTCTCAACGAGCAAAGCTAAAGCACCAAGCGCTGCCCCAAGAGCGGCGATTATGAGGGGCCATTCTTTAGCGCCTTGAGTCCAAAGTGCGCCACCCCAGATTCCTGCACCCAGCACGGCAAAGTTCATAGATGCTTGATACACACCTTGGGCACGGCCGCGCTGTGAATCCGAACTTAATGTTGCGATCCATGCTTTCCCAACGCCATCAGTGAGTGCGGGGAACAAACCATAAAGTATGAGTGCGCCAAGTGCGATGTTGTGATTGCGTGTGTAACCAAGAATGAAGTAGGAGGTAGCAAATGCAACTAGTCCGATTACATAGACGATGTAAGGCGAGAACCGATCAGCAAAATATCCGGCAGGAAATGCGAAGAGCATCGTTACTGCGCTAAATAGCACGTAGGCCAGCACCACGCCTCTAGTTGAAAATCCAATGTCGTGAAGGCGTAGCAAGATCAGTACATCTGGGATATTTGTTAACTGAATGAGCACCAAGATAGCGATGGCTCGCTTGAGGTTGGATGGAAGTGGACCTGATGCTGGCTTTGGTGATTGAGCCTTCATCACCGCACGAGATTTATCTTTGATAAAGAAAGTCAGTACCGCCGAAATTAGAGCAGGGATGAGGGCCCACATGGCCACTTTACGAATGTCATCATTGAAATATGCCAAGCCAATAAGCGCCAGAAGTGGACCTATCACTGCCCCAAGGTTGTCTCCCGCACGGTGAAAGCCAAACGCTTTTCCTAAGTGCTCTTTCGGTACCGAATCATTAATCAGTGCATCCCTTGGAGTACTTCGAAGTCCTTTACCAATTCGATCCGTAACCCGTCCAAGAAAAACCATCGGCCAAATTGTGGCAGTCACGACGAGGGCCTTTCCGATGCCCGCAACACCGTAACCTGCAATAACAAATGGTTTTCGCCCTAATCTGTCACTTGCCTTTCCAGAATAAAGTTTGGTAAAGCCAGCAGCAGCTTCTGCGCAGCCTTCTATAAGGCCAAGGGCGAAAGGAGCCGCTCCGATAACCCCGGTGAGTAGCAGTGGCAATAGTGGGTAGAGAAGCTCGCTGGCTGCATCTTGTGCAAGTGATACAAGAGTGAGAATCATTAAATTACGAGTCAACCAGCGTGACATCATGTTCTCCTTGGCAAGTGTTGAAGCGCCCAGTGATACATAGCAATTGCACCCGCCGCAGATGCGTTCATAGATCGTGTTGAACCATATTGTTCAATTGCATACAAAACGGCGCAGATCTCTATCGCTTCATCAGACATGCCCCCGCCTTCTTGACCAAAAAGCAGAACACATTTTTCTGGTACTTGCGCACCTTCTAGTTGCTTAGAAGTTGGAACGTTATCGATTCCAATAATAGGTACATCGTTTACTCTTGCCCATGTAGCAAAATCGGCCACAGTAGGGTGATGCATGACGGTGAGATATCGATCGGTCACCATCGCCCCACGTTTGTTCCAATCGCGCTTTCCGATGATGTGAACAAGCGAGACGTTAAATGCGTTAGCGGTTCGAACGATCGAACCAATGTTGAGATCATGTTGCCAATTCTCAATGGCAATTTGCAGTAGGTGTCTTTTCGTATTGAGGTCTGCCACGATGGCATCCACTGACCAATAGCGATACTTATCCAATACATTGCGGCGATCGCCAAGCTCTAGAAGCTCTGGATCATATTGATTACCCCCTGGCCAGGGCTTGGGATGGGGCCCGACTCCCACGACAGGAAAAAATTCCCCTGGCCCGATGGTTGCAGGTGGAAGCATGCTGGGCACTCTAAACTGATTATCTTAGAAATACTATCGCCTCGAAAGAATTGAAAGGATTAATCATGACCGCTCTGGCATGGGTCCACTCCATTGCTCTCTTGGTTCATATCCTCTGCATTGTCGCACTTGCTGGCCTTCTGCTTCTTCAATTCAATAAATCTCCACGGCGAGTAGTTCCTGGAGTTCTACATGCTGGAGCTACAGCATTAGTAGCAGGACTTGTGATGGTTGGAATTCGAACCCCATTACATACCGAGAATCCTGATAAATGGCCAGAACTTAACAATGGTTGGGTCGGTGCAAAATTAACCGTCTTGATTATTATTTTAGTTCTTGGTTATAGAAACACGAAGAAGCCAGAAGTTAAGAACTCCATGTGGCTAGTAATGATCGCATTAACGGCAATAAATATTATTATCGCCCTATTTTGGAAGTAATCTCAATGAAGAGAGTTGCGCTTGTCGCATTAGCAACCACTTGCTGTGTAGTCGGAAGCATCACTACAGCAAGCGCTTTTGCAAGAAGCGGAATTCCTGCCCTATTTTCAGCGACTAGCCAATCACCCTCCTTGGCCGATCCTTCGATGATTTTGATTGACAGTACAACAGGTGAAGTTGTTTTCGAAAAAGACTCCACTTCACTTCGCAAACCAGCATCTGTGCAAAAACTCTTTTCAGCAACTGCCGCTTTAGAATATCTAGATCCTGCCTACGTTTTCCAAACTAAAGTATTTTTGGGGAATCAACCAAACACGATTCTTATCACCGGTGAATTTGATCCATGGATGGCTTCAAAATATAAAGACGCTTTATCTCAACACCGAGTTTGGGTTAATTTTATTGCCAATAAAGCAATTGCTGAAATAAAGAGCCATAGCTCAAAAACTTTGCGTAGCATGACGATTGAATACAACGGAGTCTATTCACAAGATATTCTGGCTATGCATAAATATTTACTCAGCAAAGGAATCAAATCTAAAGAAAAGCCTGTTGCCTCAGAGCTCATTGCTTCGGTAGAAGGCACTGAAATTGCGAGCGTTTCCTCCCCTTCTGTAGCCGAAATGATTAAATTCGCACTACTTTGGAGCGATAACTTATTGGCCGAACGCCTAGCCCGGGCTGCTGCGCACAAGGCAGGCTTTGCGATGGATGATGCAGGAGTTTCTAGCGTTTTCCATGAAGTTGCAACGAGATTTGGCCTAGATGATTCTGGGCTTTTTGTGCACGATGGAAGTGGACTCTCCAAAGAAGATCGAGTGACGGCTAAATTAGTTGCAGAGCTACTCATGAAAGTGCACAACGTAGAAAAATTCGCTGTTTTGTACGAAGGATTGCCTGTCGGCGGAGTTTCTGGAACGCTCGAGAATCGATTTCTCAAGACTGTGCCCGATGCTGTTGGATTGATTCATGCCAAAACTGGAACGCTTGATGGCACGGTAAGCCTTGCCGGATATATTGATGCAGCCGATAGACAGTACGTTTTCGTAATTATTGCCGATCGCATTCCTAAGGGATATCTAGCTACTAACCGCGCACGCACAACGGTGGATACGCTAGTTGGAAAAATTGCATCGCCACTGCTTAATGTGCCAATGACGCAACCAGTTCAAGATCAAAGCGCTCTTACAACGCCAGAGCCGACTCCGTAGCCAAATCCATCGCCTTGAGGCTAACGATTATCGAATATCTTGATTTGGCCTAAATAACAAGCAACCCATGTTCGGTTGGTAGTTGATTCGAATGTCACTCCGATTGGCTGAGTACACACCTTGAGAGTTTGAAGGACTGCGAAGTCGGATGTGCGAATCTTAGAAACAGTCGCACTTCCGAAATTGACAACAAAAAGTGCAGTTCCATCGCTTGAAATTGCAAGGCTGCGAGTCTCTTTGCCGGTTGTGATTGTTTTCAGCTTTTTGCGCTTAACTAAATCGTAACCAATAACTTTTCCAGATAAGTTCAACGTTGCATAAAGTTTGGTTCCATCAGGAGAAAGTACGATCGCCCTGGGGTTAGTTCCGATCTGAATGAGTTTTTCCTTAAATGTAGCGAGATCAATTTCGTGAATTGTGGTGCCACCCATTTGAGCGACATATGCGGTGGATGCATCGGGAGAAATAACGATGCCCCTCGGGTATGCCCCGATTTTAAGAGTTTTTATGACTTTCTGGCTCTCAATAGAAATCACTTTGAGGTCGTAGGAGCACCAGTTTGTGACCAAAATGTATTTATTATCCGGAGTAACTTCTACAACTTTTGGTACTACGCCAACTTGATATACGGCATCGATAGCCGAGGTGCTTAAATCAATACGGTAAAGAAAACTCTTATCGTAATTAGAAGCGGGGCTGCAGGTGTCGTGGCCCTCCCGATCGAATCCTTTTCCGTACATTGCATAATTTGTTACATAGAGATACTTGCCATCGGGGGAATATGCACCTTCCACCGGTGCGCCTTGGTAGGTTCCAGAAAATTGATCAAACCCGAAATCCGAAAGAACTACCGTATCCGGCACTGTCGCCGTCAGTGACATTGAATGTGCATCGTAGATTGTCACTGAGTGCCGATACATCATATTGTGGGCACTGACTATGCCCGTGCCAGAGGCTCGAACAGATTTAGGAGTTATCGCGCCAGAGATAGTTTTAACTAAAACTAATTTAGTGTTTTCAGAAGGCGCAAATTCTTCGGCGCTTGCTACCGAAAGCTGACTTCCAACTAATAGAGATAGGAAAGCGAAAATAAGGCGGTTGCGCATCGCCATACTCTAAAGGACTAGTCGTCTTGGCCACCCTCAAAACCTTCGCCACCCTCGTGCCCGCCTGTAGGTGGTTTTTGAATTCCGCCAGAGCGCGTGTGGGGGATTCGAGTTTTCTTTTGCGTGTTCACAGCGTCGTCATCACCTTGGGGAGCAGTCGGTTTAGCGATTGAAGGAGTGTTATTGGAATTGCTTGAAACGGTATTCGAAGGTGTAGTTGCAGTGACTTGTTGGACTGAAGCCTTTGTCGGTGTAGCCGATACCGCAGCAGATGTACTTGGACTTTGAGATGAAGGCGCGCTCACCGGTGATTGTGATTGAGCTGACGTAACCGTCATATCTGCTGTTGCTGGTGGACCATCTTGACTTTGAGCAAATACAAATCCGCCGCTCACAATCAATAAAGGTGCAACCAAGAGTCCAATTCGAGTTCTTTGCTTCATAGAGCGCAGTGGAGCCTCATCCGCCTCGGCCATCTGGAACCATTCAGGCTTCTTCATTGGTGTCATGTGCGTTTCTCCCTGCCTCGATGAGAGGGAAATTAACCTCTTTGACTGGGAACTGGCTGGGAACACCACTTAACGTTGCTGAGTAATCTTTCCTAGTGACTACATCCCCACGTGTGAGCCCCCGCCAGCAAGTCCGCGGCTATATCGATTTGATGAAGTTACGTGTGGTGGAACTTTTACTTGTATCCACACTTCCCGCAATGATTTTGGCACACAAGGGATTACCGCCTCTGGGTCTTACAGTTGCAACAATTGTTGGCGGAACACTCGCAGCGGGATCTGCAAATGCATACAACATGATTATCGAAAGCGACCTAGATCATTTGATGGCACGAACATCCAAGCGACCATTAGTGACTGGAGTGCTCAACAACACTCAAGCATTTATCTTTTCTACTTTGATTGGCATAATCTCCCTTGCAATATTTTGGATTTACACAACGGTGCTGGCAACCTTGTTGGCGTTGATTGCAATTGCATTCTACGTTCTTGTGTACACGATGGGACTCAAGCGACGCACAGCTCAAAACATTGTTTGGGGCGGAGCAGCAGGTTGTATGCCCGTATTTATTGGTTGGGCTGCGGTGACTAACTCGCTATCAATTTCAGCGCTCACGTTCTTTCTGGTGATCTTCTTCTGGACGCCACCACATTTTTGGGCGTTGGCGATTAAGTACAAAGATGACTATGCAGCAGCAGGTGTGCCCATGTTGCCTGTAGTTGCAACCAAAGCAAATGTGCAACGTCAAATGTGGTTTCACACGATAGCGATGATTATTTCATCGATCGTGTTGATCGAAACTGCGCAACTACCACTGTGGTCTCTATTTCTAACGATCATTCTCGGACTGATATTTGCTCGCCAGATGATGCAACTTCGCGAGAGTTCAGATAATTACGCAAAGGCTGCAGCCAAGATTTTTCAATGGTCTATAAGTTATTTGAGTCTTTACTCAGTATTGCTCGTTGCGGCGCAACTTCTTAATTAGAAATCTTGCTTAAGACTTAAGTTAAGGCGTTTGCGCAGGCCCTGGATGAGAAGGCTTGATTAGGTCCTAGATTAGAAAGCTTGCTTGAGATCTTTTAATAGATCGGATGAGTGCTCAAGTCCTACCGAAAGACGCAGAACCGAATCGGTTATTCCCATCTCTGCTCTGACTTCTGGGGCCAAGCGTCGATGTGTGCTGGTAGCCGGATGAGTAATTAACGACTTGCTATCACCCAAGTTATTAGAAATATCAATGATCCTTAATCGATTCATGAAGGCAAATGCATCTTTTTGGCTTCCCTTGAATTCAATGCCAAGTGTTGTTCCGCCACCGGACATTTGCTTCTTTGCGATTTCAAATCCGGGGTGTGACTTCAGGCCAGGGTAGCGAACGCTCTTAATTTCAGATCGATCTTCAAGAAATTCTGCAATCTGCTGCGCGCTATTGCTCATGCGCTCGACACGCATCCCCATTGTTTCTAAAGATTTAACCAGCACCCAAGCGTTGAAAGGACTCAGGGATGGTCCGGTGTGGCGAATAAATTGGCTGAGATGATCTTGAAGGTAGTCGCGCGAACCTAAAATTGCACCTGCGAGCACGCGCCCTTGGCCATCAATATGTTTGGTAGCTGAGTACATGACAACATCGGCACCGAGTTCAAGTGGTTTTTGTAATACGGGCGAGGCCATCACGTTATCTACCACGACGGTGGCGCCAACTTTATGAGCCAGGTCGCTTACCAATTTGATATCGACAATATCCAACATCGGGTTGCTTGGACTTTCAATAAAGACAACTCTGGTTGGCTTGGAAAGTGCTTGAGCCCAAGCCTTCGAATCATTTCCATCGACAAGTTCTACGGTGACGCCCCACTTAGGCAGGATTTCTGTCAGCACAACGTAGCAAGAACTAAACATTGCAGTAGATGCGACGATTCGGTCGCCAGATTTGACCATGCATGCGATCGAGGCAAACATCGCAGACATTCCAGAACCAGTAGCTACACAAAACTCAGCTCCTTCAATTGCCGCTAAACGTTGCTCAAACATTGCAATAGTGGGATTAGCAAAGCGGCCATAGACAAAGTGATCGGTTTCATCGGCGAATGAGGCAACTGCTTCTTCGGCAGTTGAATATGTGAAACCGCTGTTGAGATAAAGAGCTTCAGAAGTTTCTCCAAAGCCAGAGCGCGAAAGCCCAGTGCGGACGGCATGAGTATCTGGATGCAAAGCCCATTGCGGATCTGGGCGTTTATTTAGGGGCTGATATCCCCATGGGCGTTTACTCATGGTGAAAGTGTAAGGTGAGTGCCATGCCCACACTAGCCATCAGCGTTAAAGATCTCAGCAAGAAGTACGGCGAACGCATGGCTGTGTCACACGCAAATTTTGAAGTACCCCTTGGCACTGTATGCGGCTTTGTTGGACCTAATGGTTCTGGCAAGACCACCACAATGAGAATGTTGCTTGGTTTGATTTCACCTACCGGTGGCAGCGGCACAATTCTTGGCGAACCCATCAATCATCCTGAACGCTATTTAAGTCGAGTGGGCGCCATGATTGAAGGGCCGGCCTTTTATCCAGCCTTGAGTGGTGCGGAGAATTTGCGGGTCCTAGCAACTCTGGGGGGCTTCGACACAGATCAGATACAAGCTTTGTTGGATCGCGTAGGACTGGGTGATCGCGCAAATTCTAAGTACAAAACATATTCACTTGGCATGAAACAACGTTTAGGGATTGCCGCAGCATTACTACCTAATCCCCAACTCTTAATGTTAGATGAACCAACAAATGGATTAGATCCAGCTGGAATTCAGGAAATTCGAGAGTTGCTCAAGACGCTAGCGACAGAAGGTACGACCGTCTTTATTTCATCCCACCTTCTTTCTGAAATTGAAATGATCAGTGATTCACTCGTGATGCTGCGAAAAGGCAAAGTGATTTTCGCTGGCAAAACACAAGACCTCTTGATGCGCCAGCAACCAGTGATTATCGCTAAGTGCGCAGACCCACAAGACACTTTAAAGTTACTTTCACTCGGCCAAGGTGCTGGCCATGACGGCTCTGTTATTGATGGAGCGGTTCACATTCTTGCCTCTGCCGAATGGGCGGCGACCCTTAATAAGCTGGCATTTGATGCAGGAATTACTTTGTCGCAACTTTCCCCAGTCCTTCCGTCACTTGAGGAAACTTTTTTTGAGATGACCGGAGATGACGAATGATTCGCGTTTTTTTTGCAGAATGGAGAAAGCTTCGTCGCCCAACTTTATTTTTCGGGACGATGGGTTCAGTTATGGGCGTCACCGCATTAGTGACTTCTCTTCTTTTCTTGCTCCTTGATTCTGCCCGTGGGAATGCACGCGAGGGTCGGATGATCACCCGTGCAACTCTTGAAATGCCACACGGTTTAACTATTGGATTTAGTAGTTCTGCTGGCCTACTGGGACTTGTGGCGCTGTGTGTTTTCGCTGCACAAACTGCACAGGAATATACATATGGGACTTTGCGAAACTTATTGGTGCGTCAACCAAAACGACTAACTTTATTATGTGGCAAGTTTTTGGCTATGAAAGTATTTGCTTTGATTACAGTTATTTTCTCAGCAATTGTGAGTATTACCTTAGCGTTTGCTTTATCCGGCAAAGCCAAGATAGTTACAACTGCTTGGAGCACTTCTGATGCCCGTAGCGCCCTAGCGCATACCTTTTTAAATGTATTCATTTCGGTGATTGCCTACGGAACCGTCGGAATGATCCTCGGACTGCTCTTTCGTTCCCCCATCACCGCCATATCCTTGGGAGTTGCCTGGTTGCTCATTATCGAAAACATTATTGCTGCTACTGTCAAGAACTCAGGCAAATGGATGCCGGGACAACTCATGACGACAATCGCATCAGGTGGTGACATCAATTCGAGCTACTCACATGCTTTTATTGTCTTGATTGGATATTTGGCTGTCGGAACAATAATTGTCGCTATCTTCTTTCGTCGCCGGGATGTATCTAATTAAGGACACAAGACTTCACTTGAGTTAATTTCCAGACTCCTGCTTTATTATTGAGCGCTCAGGAGGCACCACTGTGAAACGTAATCGAGTTCTGGCAACAGCGCTGATACTTGCGTTGTCGTTTAGTGTTGCTCCTTCTTACGCCAAGACGCCAAAACCAACCCTTGCTCAAATCGATGCTGCTAAAAAAGCCGAGGCGGCCAAGGCTGCAGTTGCAAAAGCGGCGGCGAATAAATTGGCAGCGGCGAACCAAACTTTGCGCGGACTCACAGCAGTTGCAGATCATGCCCGGGCAAAATATGTTCAGGCACAGAATGAATTAGCAGTAGCGATAAAAGTTTCAATTGCTGCAGCGCTGCACGCTCAAATTACCGCTGATGCGGTAAATGCGGCGCATCGAACCATCGGAAAATTAGCGGCGAATGCATACATTATGGGTGGCGCGCTAGCAGATATTGAACCGCTCTTGAGTTCTTCGGGCCCACAAGATTTAGTCGATCAATACTCAACGCTGAGCAAATTAGGTGCACAGAATTCGACGGCACTTGATAGATACAAGGCTGCAGAAGTAGTAGCCAAAGCTGCAAAAGTTCAGGCCGATGATGCTAAAGCTGCGCAACAAAGAGCTACCGAAAAAGTTGCTGCTGCAAAAAAGATTGCAGATGATGCTAGAGCCGCTCAGCAAGTTGAAGTAAATAAATTGCAAGCGGTGCAAGACCAATTGATGAAGGAATTAGTGAGTGCAAAGAAAGTCCGTACGACATTAGAACAACAACGTCAACTTGCGTTGCTTGAGGAAAGCCAAGCCAATCAAGCGGCGCAAACACCGGGACAAATGAAGGTGTGGCCCGATCTTGGATTCAAGGGCCGCACATCAATTCGCTCTACTGAATCACAACGACTTGCCGCTGTGGCTTATGCGAAAAAGCAAGTTCTTGCTCGCAAGCCTTATGTGTGGGGTGCGCAGGGTCCAAATTCTTATGATTGCTCTGGTTTAGTTTACGCAGCCTATAAATCTGCCGGGCTGGGTTATCCCGGATGGGACCGACTCAACGCTGCTCTGTATTCGGTTGCGACGATGCACGTAAAATTAGCCGACCTAGTTCCAGGGGATTTACTTTTTTATTCCTATAAGCCTTCAATTCAAACTATCCACCACATCACAATTTATGCTGGAGGAGGCATGATGTGGGAGGCTAATTCAAGGAGCAAAGGCTTGATCTACTCAAATATGTACAGTATTGACGGGCTTATGCCATTTGGCGGTCGGGTCTAGTCTTAGCTCATGTCGCCTAGCACTTCGGAATCTTCTCCTTACGACGCTAGCCAGAATTCAAATAAGCCATCACACGCAATGGTCACGATTCGAAGTGCAGTTCGTGGGCATTTAGAAATGTGTAAAGCTGGAGAGAGAGTAATTGTTGCTTGTTCTGGCGGTGCCGATTCTCTGGCCTTGAGCTTTGCGATTATTAAAGAGGCACAGAAACTAGCTTTACACGTTATCGGAATCACGATTGATCATCAGCTTCAGAAACAATCTGCGCAACAAGGACAAAGGGTTATGGAGCAACTTCAACTGATGGGGATTGCAGAATCAGAAGTCGTGAAGGTGGCCGTAAACATTACTGATGGCGTTGAAGCATCTGCGCGCCGTTCACGCTATGAAGCCTTGGATGCTGCAGCGGACAAATATGGCGCTAGTAGAGTTTTTCTTGGGCATACGCGAGATGACCAAGCAGAAACAGTTCTCCTTGGTCTTGCGCGAGGGTCAGGTACTCGCTCACTTTCTGGTATGGCGATTGAGAGTGGAAAATATATTCGTCCTTTATTGGCAATTACGCGGGCTCAAACTGTTGCCGCTTGCGAGGAAGAAGGTCTTGATTTTTGGACTGATCCACATAACTCAAACTCGGATTTCTTACGAGTGCGAGTGCGAAACGAAGTGCTTCCGGTTCTTGAAAAAGAAATGGGTCCAGGAGTCAGTGCGGCCCTTGCGCGAAGTTCTGCTCTTTTAAGAGATGATGCAGATGCTTTGGATGCCATGGCCAAGGAGCTCTTTTCAACGCTTGAATCACAATCTATGGATATCGGAGTCCTCAGTAAGCTTCCTCGAGCCCTTCGCACTCGCATCATCCGAATGGCTCTATACGAGGCACAAGCCCCTCAGGGCTCGATTACGGCAGAGCATGTGAGCGAAATTGAGGCCCTGATCACCTCATGGCACGGTCAAGGAGCGTTGAGCATGCCCGGTGGTGTGAAGGTTGAGCGAATTTCGGGCAGACTTTCGCTCTTACCTCCAAAGCCGTAAGGGCTTTGGAGGACACCTAAGGACACCTAAGGACAGCGAGGCACCGTGGATCTATCAGCCGTTGGTAGCGATGTAGAACGAGTAATCGTTACTGAAGAACAGTTGCAGGCAAAAGTTAGAGAGTTGGCAGCGCGAATTGATGCAGATTATCGCGATCGCGACCTCTTGCTAGTCGGCGTTCTTAAAGGCGCAGTGATGGCGATGGCAGATCTTGCACGAGCACTTCAACGCCATGTTGAAATGGATTGGATGGCAGTGTCGTCATATGGATCTGGAACAAAATCCAGCGGAGTTGTTCGAATCCTAAAAGATTTGGATCGCGACATCACTGGGCGCGAAGTTTTGATTGTTGAAGACATTGTTGATTCTGGTCTCACTCTGTCGTGGCTTAAGGCGAACCTTGAATCACGTGGAGCAAAAAGTGTTGAAATTCTTGCCATTCTGCGAAAGCCTGAAGCTGCAAAGGTTGATGTTCCAGTGAAATATGTGGGCTTTGAAATTCCGCCAGATTTTGTTGTTGGCTACGGTTTAGATTTTAACGAGAAATATCGCAACCTCCCCTTCGTTGGCGTACTCGCCAAGCACACGTATTCGTAAGAAAAGAGAACCAAACATCATGGCCAAGCCAAAGAAAAAAGAGTCACGTAAGAAGCCTCAAACGCGTTTTCAGCGCCTGCTTCGTGGTCCGCTTTTTTGGATTCTCGTTGCAATCCTTGGTGTGACTGTCTTTGGTCAAATTTCAAGTGCTGGTAATCAGTTTAAGCATGTAAAGACCTCAGAAATACTCGATGCTATTTCTAAAAATGAAGTTGAGTCTGTTCTGCTGATAGATAGAGAACAAAAGATTCAAGTAATTCTTAAATCTGGATCAACAATAGAAGGCTCGAGCAAAGTCGAGGCCTCGTACATCACTGGCCAAGAACCTACAATTGTTGACGCCCTTACTGGAAATCCGCCACCAAAGTCGTGGACGGTAAAAGTCGCCTCTCAATCGTTATTACTGTCGCTCTTCTTTTCATTCGGACCGATACTAATTATCGGATTCCTCTTCTTCTTAATGATGAGTCAAGCCCAAGGTGGCAATCGTGCATTTTCATTTGGTCGCTCGCGAGCAAAACTTCAAACCGATGATGTACCTAAGACAACTTTTGCTGATGTAGCAGGAGCACAAGAGGCAGTTGCTGAACTTCTTGAGATCAAAGACTTCCTCGCAAACCCTCCTAAATATGTCGCGCTCGGTGCGAAGATTCCTAAAGGCGTGCTGCTCTATGGCCCTCCCGGAACCGGAAAAACACTCTTGGCTCGGGCTGTTGCCGGTGAAGCAAACGTTCCGTTCTACTCAATTTCTGGATCTGATTTTGTAGAAATGTTTGTTGGAGTTGGCGCTTCTAGAGTTCGAGATCTTTTTAATCAAGCACGTGAAAATGCGCCGGCAATTGTTTTTGTTGATGAAATCGATGCAGTTGGACGCCAACGTGGTGCTGGTATGGGTGGCGGACACGATGAACGTGAACAGACACTGAACCAATTGCTTGTTGAGATGGATGGATTTGAAACTAATGGTCAAGTAATTCTTATTGCTGCAACCAACAGGCCAGATGTTTTGGATCCAGCTCTTTTGCGTCCCGGACGTTTTGATCGCCAAATTCCAGTTGAGCGTCCAGACCTCAAGGGGCGTGAAGAAATTCTTAAAGTTCATGCCAAGGGCAAACCGCTGGATGAGTCAGTTGAACTCTTGAATTACGCTCGTCGGACTCCTGGATTTACTGGCGCTGATTTAGCAAATGTCTTGAACGAAGCAGCACTTCTCACCGCACGAGAAGAGAAGAAAGTAATCGGTAATTCAGAACTTGATGAGGCGATTGATCGAGTGATGGCAGGCCCACAACGCAAGAGTCGCTTGATGAGCGAGGAAGAACGTCGTGTTACCGCTTATCACGAAGCAGGTCATGCATTGGTAGCACATGCGTTGCCACATACCGATCCAGTTCACAAAATCACAATCATGCCGCGTGGCAGAGCACTTGGTTACACGATGGTGTTACCTGATGAGGATAAGTATTCGACAACCCGCAACCAATTACTAGATCAACTTTCATACGCACTTGGCGGTCGCGCAGCAGAAGAACTTATTTTTCATGACCCATCTACTGGCGCAAGTAACGATATTGAAAAAGCAACTGCACTAGCCCGAGCAATGGTTACTCAGTACGGAATGACCGAAGCCATTGGTGCAATAAAATTAGGAAGCGATGCCACAGAACCATTCATGGGCCGCGACTATGGACACACCCGTGATTTTTCCGAAAGCATTGCTGCGATTGTCGATCAAGAGATTCGCACCCTGATAGAGAATGCCCACCAAGAAGCATTCGATATTTTGGCTGAAAACCGAGCCGTTCTTGATGAAATGGTCCTTGAGTTGCTAGACCGTGAAACTCTTAACAAGGAAGAAATCGCCAAAATATTTACTCGCGTGAAGGCGTATCCATCACGCCCAGCGTGGACCGGTTCTCCTACCCGCCGCCCTTCCACGATTCCCCCAATCCCCACTCATCCTGCGAGTGTTGCAGAAGTAGAAGCTCCAAATAAGAAAGTTCGAAAGTCGAAAAAATCTAGTGAGTGATGTCAATTCGATTTCAATGGGTCCACAAGATGGCCGAGCAAAAAATCCTTATGATCAAGATCGCGCAGAGCGAGCGGTCAAAGAGTTATTAATCGCACTAGGCGAGGATCCAGAGCGAGATGGACTTCGCGAGACTCCTGCACGAGTTGCAAGGGCATTGGGTGAAAATTTTGCTGGACTTTGGCAAGCACCAGAGGAAGTACTAACGACAACCTTTGATATCGGCCACGAAGAATTAGTAATCATTCGCGATATCGATGTTTTTTCTCACTGCGAACATCACCTGACACCTTTCCACGGTGTTGCACACATCGGATACATTCCGTCTGGGCGCATTACTGGACTTTCAAAGATCGCACGCCTGGTAGACCTTTTTGCAAAACGACCACAGGTTCAAGAGCGCATGACATCGCAGATTGCTGATGCCTTAGTCGAAATTCTTCAACCAGCAGGCGTCATTGTGATCGTTGAATGTGAACATTTATGTATGTCGATGCGTGGAGTGAAAAAAACTCAAGCAACAACGGTAACTAGCGCAGTGCGTGGAATTTTGCGTGATCCAACAACGCGCGCAGAAGCAATTAGTCTCATCACTCGCAAGTAGTTCCATGTCGCTTTCAAAGCTGTCGCTGCCATCTAATCGAACTATTGTGATGGGAATTATCAACGTGACACCAGACTCATTTGCTGATGGCGGGCGCTATGACACCGCGGTAACAGCTATCGAACGTGGTTTAGAAATGATTGCCGAAGGAGTCGACATCATCGACGTAGGTGGAGAATCAACTAGGCCAGGCGCCGATCGAGTGAGTCCTCAAGAAGAAGAAAACCGCGTAATTCCAGTTATCCAGGCACTTGCAGCTGCTGGTGCCATTGTCAGCATCGACACAAAGCGCTCGATGGTGGCAAGTGCTGCAATTCAAGCAGGGGCGAAGATTGTTAACGATGTGAGTGCGGGTCTTTCAGATTCCCAGATGCTCTCCACAGTTGCATCCCTTGGTTGCCCTTATATCGCTATGCATACTCGGGGAAACTCAAAAGAGATGAATTCTCTTGCCACCTATCAAGACGTTGTTGCAGAAGTTATTTCAGAACTCAGTGCCCGCATTGCAGATGCTCTTGCAGCAGGGATTACGAAAGACAATATTGTGCTTGACCCAGGCTTAGGTTTTGCTAAAGAACCAGAACATAATTGGGCGCTTCTTCGAAACTTAGACGCTCTTGAGGCGCTCGGATATCCGGTGCTGGTGGGCGCATCTCGCAAGAGATTCTTAGGCACTTTAGTCGGCAGTGATAATCCTGAGGATAGAGAGGCAGCAACGATTGCCTTAACTGGACTACTTGCCAGAGGCGGTACATGGGGAGTTAGAGTTCATAGCGTGAAACCTCATCGGGATGCAATTGCAGTAGCGGGTAAGTTCGCATGAGTGATCTCATTTCAGTCAAAGGAATTCATGGATTTGGGTATCACGGTGTCTTAGAACACGAGAGAAAAAACGGACAAGATTTTTATGTCGATGTCATATTGACTCTTGATCTTTATAAGGCCTCTGTAAGCGATGAACTACCTGACACGATTAATTATGCACAAGTGTGCGATTTAGTCAGTGCAGAAATTATTGGCCCACCTTTCAGGTTGATTGAACGCCTCGCAGGGCAAATCGGAGACTTACTTTTGGCATTATTTCCACAACTAAAAGCAGTTTCGGTCACAGTTCATAAGCCTCATGCGCCAGTAGCGCTCGAAGTACTAGATATTTCAGTAACCATTGAGCGCAAGCGGTGAGAGCCGTTGTTGCAATCGGCGCGAATCTGGATGAACCAAAAGCAGCAGTAGAACTTGCAATTGAATTACTCAAGCAGGCAACTGAACTTGTTGCGGCCTCCTCTTTACATACTACGAAACCAGTCGGTGGGCCCGCTCAGCCAGATTATGTGAATGCAGTATGCATTCTGGAGAGTGATTTGCCCGCAGTAGAGCTATTGCACTTGCTTCAGGGTATTGAAAAAAGTATGGGGAGAGTGCGCGAAGAAAAATGGGGCCCACGGATCATTGATTTAGATCTCATCAGCTATGGAACGCTCCTCAGCCAAGATATTGATTTAACGCTGCCTCACCCATTTGCTCACCAGAGGCGATTCGTGCTGGAACCGTGGTTAGAAATTGATCCCGATGCGCACCTGTTGACCCATGGCTTAGTGGCGGAGATTTTGGTGCAATTACCACCTGCCTAGTAAACTCACATTCTTAGCCCGGTACCCTGAAAGGACTGGAGCAAATGAAAATTGTTACACGCGCAAATGAGTTACCTCATCACGGGGCACTAGTGCCCACGATGGGCGCTCTTCATGCTGGCCACGCTGCACTCATTGAGCAGGCAAGAAATATCAGTGAGAATGTAATCGTCAGTGTATTTATAAACCCACTTCAATTTGAATCTTCTGAAGATTTAGAACTTTATCCAAGTACGCCAGAAGTTGATGCGAAGATCGCAAAAGATGCCGGAGCTACAACGTTATGGCTCGCGCAAAGCCAGGAAATTTATCCTGGGCCGCTTGAGAAGTTAACGGCCGGGAAAGTCGGAGAACTATATGAAGGCGCACATCGTTTTGGACATTTTGGCGGAGTCCTTACTGTCGTTAAAAGGCTATTTGAAATAACCAAGCCCCGCTGTGCGGTTTTTGGCGAGAAAGACTTTCAGCAATTGTTTCTGATCAAAAAGATGGTAGAAGAATTACATTTGGCTGTTGAAATTCACTCTGTAGAAACAGTTCGAACCCTCGAAGGTTTAGCTCTTTCATCAAGGAATATCCGTCTGGGCAAAGAGTTTGAGGATGCGGCGACTATTATTTCTCAGGCACTCTTTGAAGCATCCCGTGCAGCCACTTTGACTGAGGCCGAGCAAGCTCTGCGAAGAACGTTAGCGACAGAACCAAAGTTTGCAATTGACTATGCCGAGATCATAGATGCAGCCACCTTTGATCTAGCCAATAGCCAGACGAGGGATAAGCGTGCAATTGTTGCCGGTTGGATAAATGGAGTGCGTTTGATCGACAATATGACAATGACGGGTCTTGCGGGATGAAATTACTTGCACCCAACCCTGGCTGGACGGCTCGCGCCGATGTGATTGTTGTTGGCTCTGGCGTTGCTGGATTAACAACCGCGCTTCAAATGAGAACTTTTGGTCTTTCGGTTTTACTTGTAACTAAAGCACGAGTCGATGAAGGTTCTACTAAATGGGCACAGGGTGGAATTGCCGCAGCACTTGGGCCGGGAGATTCTCCAGATCAACATGAAAAAGACACACTTGTTGCAGGTGCAGGGTTGTGTGATGGCGCGGCAGTTAAAGTCTTAGTTTCCGAAGGCCCAGAAGCGGTACGAAAACTGATTTCACGCGGCGCAGTTTTTGATAAAGAGGCAACTGGTGATTTAGCGTTCACTCGCGAAGGCGGACACTTACGTAATCGCATTTTGCACGCTGGTGGAGATGCAACTGGCGCTGAAGTTTCCCGAGCATTGCTTGCTGCTGTCCGCAATGACGCAGATATTGAAGTTGTCGAGCATGCACTTGTTCTTGATGCGCTCAAAGATGCACATGGCGCTGTGTGCGGAGTTACTTTGCACGTGATTGGTGCCGGCACTAGGGATGGTGTCGGACAAGCAATGGCACGTGCTGTTGTTTTGGCAACTGGCGGTCTCGGTCAAGTATTTGCTCAAACTACTAATCCGTCGGTGTCGACGGGCGATGGAGTTGCTCTAGCGTTACGCGCAGGGGCATTTGTTTCCGATGTGGAATTTATTCAATTTCATCCCACCGTTTTGTGGTTAGGAGATGAATCCCAAGGTCAACAACCATTGATTAGCGAAGCGGTGCGCGGAGAAGGCGCATATTTACTCGATGATCAGGGAAAACGGTTTATGGTTGAACTACATCCACTTGCCGAATTAGCACCTCGCGATGTTGTAGCTATTGCGATCATGAGACAAATGAATGCAACTGGCGCACATCACGTGTGGTTAGATGTCAGACACATTGTTGGTTTTGCCGAGCGCTTTCCTACTATTTATGCCTCTTGTTTGGCACATCAGATCAATCCTCTTACAGATTTGATTCCAGTCTCACCTGCCTCGCATTACGCGTCAGGTGGAGTCAGGGTGGACCTTAACGGTAAAACAAGTATTGCTGGGCTTTATGCCTGCGGTGAAACAGCATGTTCTGGCGTACATGGAGCCAATAGATTGGCATCTAATTCGCTCCTTGAAGGTTTAGTTTTTAGCGCACGCATTGCAGCAGATATAGCTGCAAGCAAATCTAACTTCTTAACGCCTGCAGCCCTTGATGAACCAACGTTTCTATTGGATCCAGGAGTGCGCAAAGATCTTCAAGCAAGCATGAGTCGTGGGGCTGGTGTTCTTCGTTCAGCATCCTCTCTAAATAAAACACAGAATGATCTACAGGAAATCGGCAAGCATCTCAGCCAAACTCCTTGCGTTGAAGCATGGGAAACAACCAACTTGTATTACTTGGCAGAAGCAATTGTGCGCTCTGCTTTGGCAAGGCAAGAAACAAGAGGATCTCACTGGCGTGAAGATTTTCCAGAGCAATCATCACAATGGTCAAAACGAATCTCTCAACATCTGGATGCTCTGGGGCAATGGAGCTCAACAACACAGGCGGTGGTTAACTAATGGAGTACACAGAATTAATTAAAAAGGCGATTGCAGAGGATTTAGGCGGCGGTGAAGATGTCACCTCACTTGCAACAGTTGATGAGAGTGAGCGCGCGACAGCTGAATTTAGAAGTAGAAAAAATGGCGTTGTTGCCGGCGTAAATGTCGCGAAGGAGACTTTGGAAATTCTAGGCATCACGGATGTCGAAATATTGATATCAGATGGTCAAAAGGTTCGCGCTGGTGAAGTTCTATTGCGAGCCCGCGGAAATACTCGCTCTCTCTTATTAGCAGAGCGCACAGCTCTTAATTTCCTGGGACATTTGAGCGGTATCGCAACCCTGACACATCTTTGGGTTGATGCCGTTGCTGGTTCCACAACACAGATTCGTGACACCAGGAAAACAACTCCAGGATTACGGGAACTAGAAAAATACGCTGTCCGCATGGGTGGCGGGGTAAATCATCGCCTTACCCTTGGCGAATCAGCGCTAATAAAAGATAACCATATTGAAGCAGCCGGTGGAGTGGCAGCCGCTTTTTTCCGCGTGCGTTCGATGTATCCCACGCTAGAAGTCGAAGTTGAAGTCGATACTTTGGATCAGTTACGCGAAATTGTCCCTCTTGCTCCAGATCTTATTTTGCTCGACAACATGAGCGTTAAAGATTGCGAAAGCGCTGTATCTATTGTGAATGGTGCAATAAAACTAGAAGCTTCTGGCGGTTTAACGCTAGAAAATGCTAAGAGTTATGCCTCAACCGGCGTTGACTATTTAGCTGTTGGAGCGCTGACCCACTCGGCGCCTGTATTAGATATCGGACTCGACCTAAAGGCGGAGATCTAAATGTTACTTACAATCGATGTTGGAAATACAAATACTGTACTTGGAGTATTTAAGAATGAGGAGTTGGTTCGTTCATGGCGCGTCAAGACTGATCCGCGCAACACGGCTGATGAATTGTGGTTGCAGTTTGGTGCACTAGTTAGCGACTACGACATCGATGGACTTGCAGTTTGTTCAACTGTCCCAGCAACACTTCGAGAACTACGCACAATGATTTCAGATTATTTTCCAAATATTCGCACGACAATAGTTGAACCTGGAATTAAAACTGGTGTTCCACTTTTGGTGGATAATCCAAAAGAGATTGGTGCAGACCGAATCGTCAATACTCTGGCTGCGCATACTCTCTATCCAAGCGGCCCTGCCATTGTTGTTGATTTTGGAACATCAACGAATTTGGACGTCGTCTCTCCTAAAGGTGAATTCTTAGGTGGCGCGCTGGCTCCTGGAATTGAAATTTCAGTCGATGCCCTTGCTGCTCGAGCGGCTCAACTTCGCAAAGTTGAACTGGTATTGCCGCGTTCGGTAATAGGTAAAAACACAGTCGAGGCGCTGCAATCTGGAACGATTTACGGTTTCGCTGGACAAGTTGACGGCCTTGTTAATCGAATAACCGCTGAGTTAAAGCTCACCTATCCAGATTCGCCGACAGTGATCGCAACAGGAGGCCTTGCACCTCTGGTTATTGGTATCTCCGAGCGAATTGAGCATCACCAGCCGGACCTAACGCTAATTGGATTGCGTTTGATTCACGAGAGAAATGCTTAAATCGGTAGGCTTACGACACCATGGCACAGACTCCAATCGTTGAACCGGAAGATGATTTTCCGGAGCAACTTCGCATCCGCCGCGAAAAGCGTGCCGGGCTTATTGAGCGAGGCGTTGAGCCCTACCCAGTCTGCGTCGCTCGCACAGTAACCCTTTCTGAAGTGCGCGCTAAATACGCTGCCTTGGAAATCGATGTAGCTACAGGTGATATTGAAAGTGTTACAGGCCGCATCATTTTTAAACGAGACACCGGAAAATTATGTTTTGCAACGCTGCGTGAAGGTGATGGAACAGAACTCCAAGCAATGTTCTCACTCGATAAAGTAGGCGAGAGCTCGCTGGATTCTTGGAAGAGCGATATTGACTTAGGTGACATCGTCAGCGTTACTGGCGAAATTATCACCTCAAAACGTGGCGAACTTTCGATTCTTGCAAATGATTGGGCGCTGGCGGCAAAGTCATTGCGCCCACTGCCAAATGATCACAAGCCGATGTCAGAGGAGACTCGAGTTCGAATGCGTTATGTCGATCTTATTGTTCGACCAGAGGCACGGACTAACGCTCGGATGCGCCCTGCAGTCATGCGATCGTTGCGTGATACTTTTCAATCTCGCGATTACATAGAAGTTGAAACTCCCATGTTGCAGGTGCAACATGGCGGAGCAGCTGCTCGTCCATTCAAAACACATAGCAATGCCTACGATATGGATCTTTTCTTGCGTATCGCTCCTGAGTTATTTCTCAAGCGTTGCGTGGTTGGCGGAATCGAAAGAGTCTTCGAGATCAACCGCAACTTCCGTAATGAGGGAGCGGACTCCAGCCATTCTCCAGAATTCGCAATGATTGAAAGTTATCAAGCCTATGCAGATTGGCGCACCAAGGCGGATCTTGCTCGTGCGCTCGTACAAGATGCTTCGATGGCGATCTATGGATCACACATTGCGCGTCATCATGATGGCCGAGAATCTAATCTTGGTGGAACATGGAAAGAGATTTCACTCTATGACGCCATTTCTGAAGGTGTAGGCGAGAGTGTCACTGCATTAACTTCACAGCAAGAACTGAAGAAGATTGCTACAAAACTAGGCATAAAGATGGATCCCAATTGGATTACGGGAAAACTTGCCGAAGAGATTTTCGAGCATGTTTCTGCCGGCAAACTCAATGAGCCAACTTTTGTTATGGGTTTTCCTATAGACAACGCTCCATTAGTGCGCGCTCATCGCGAACTACCTGGCGTTGTAGAAAAATGGGATCTTTATGTTGATGGTTTTGAATTGGCAACTGGTTACTCCGAATTAATTGATCCAGTCATTCAGCGTGAAAGATTAGTAGAGCAGGCACGTCTTGGTGCAAAAGGTGATTTTGAAGCAATGAGCGTTGATGAAGATTTCTTACGTGCTATGGAATATGCAATGCCTCCTATGGGTGGGCTGGGAATGGGAGTTGATCGTTTATTGATGGCCCTGACCGGTCTTGGAATTCGCGAAACAATTCTATTCCCACTTGTAAAACCAGAAGTCGAATAATAATGGTGGAGATCCGTCCGGCAAAATCAACAGACATTAAAGGCATTCGTGCCTTGATCGATACCTACGCACCACAACGTCGCTTGCTTTCGAAAGAAACCGTAACTCTTTATGAGAGCGTGCAGGAATTTACAGTTGCGATTGACAATGGAGTGGTTGTTGGATGTGGCGCATTGCACGTGTTGTGGGAGGACTTGGCTGAAGTTCGAACTGTTGCTGTTGCTGAGCACCTACGTCGTAAAGGTGTAGGTCATCAAATTCTCGAAGCGGTAATAGATCGTGCGCGCACAATTGGGGTATCTCGCATTTTTTGTCTCACTTTTGAAACAGAGTTTTTTGGCAAGCATGGCTTCGAGGAAATCCAAGGCACCCCTGTCGAACCTGAGGTTTACAGCCAACTCCTTCATTCCTATGACACTGGTATCGCCGAGTTCCTGGACCTTGAAAGCGTTAAGCCCAATACCTTAGGCAATACAAGGATGCTCAGACACCTCTGAGATTGATCTAGATATGGCCTTGGTAGGGGCATAAATCGCCCATATTTAGGGTTATAGAGGCAAGGTCCAAAGCTCGCCTCGCAACCCAACCCCGCGTGGCATTAGGCTTAGCAACTAGTCAGTTACACGAAGGAGCCACCAGATGTTTGAGCGCTTTACCGATCGAGCCCGACGAGTAGTTGTCCTGGCTCAAGAAGAAGCACGCATGCTCAACCATAATTACATTGGCACAGAACATATCCTCCTGGGACTTATCCATGAAGGAGAAGGCGTAGCAGCAAAGGGCCTTGAATCTCTCGGCATCTCTTTAGAGGCGGTGCGCTCGCAGGTTGAAGAAATTATTGGACAAGGACAGCAAGCACCCAGTGGACATATTCCTTTTACTCCGCGCGCGAAGAAAGTACTAGAACTTTCACTTCGCGAAGCGTTGCAGTTAGGCCACAACTACATTGGCACCGAACACATTTTGCTTGGCCTCATTCGAGAAGGCGAAGGCGTAGCAGCACAAGTGCTCATCAAATTAGGCGCAGATCTTGCACGAGTTCGCACACAAGTGATTCAACTTCTTTCTGGTTATCAAGGCAAGGAAACCGTTTCCACTGGTGGTCCGGCAGAAGGAACTCCTTCTACCTCGTTAGTCCTTGATCAGTTTGGACGAAATCTCACACAAGCTGCTCGCGAAGGAAAACTCGATCCTGTTATTGGCCGAGAAAAGGAAATCGAACGAGTGATGCAGATTTTGTCACGTCGTACCAAGAACAACCCAGTTCTTATAGGCGAACCAGGTGTGGGAAAGACTGCAGTTGTCGAAGGTCTTGCCCAAGCAATTGTTAAGGGCGATGTTCCTGAAACGCTTAAAGATAAGCAGCTGTATTCGCTCGATCTCGGTGCCCTTGTTGCCGGTAGCCGATACCGCGGAGATTTTGAGGAGCGTCTTAAGAAGGTATTGAAAGAGATCCGCACACGCGGAGACATCATTTTGTTTATCGACGAAATTCACACTCTCGTGGGTGCCGGTGCTGCAGAAGGCGCTATTGATGCAGCAAGCATCTTGAAGCCAATGTTGGCGCGCGGGGAACTCCAGACTATTGGTGCAACAACGCTAGATGAGTATCGCAAGCACCTTGAAAAGGATGCAGCTCTTGAGCGACGCTTTCAACCAATCCAAGTTGCAGAACCATCACTCGCACACACCATTGAAATTCTCAAGGGCCTTCGTGATCGCTACGAAACCCATCACCGTGTTTCGATTTCAGATGCTGCACTAGTCTCGGCAGCAACGTTGGCAGATCGCTATGTGTCAGATCGATTCTTGCCTGATAAGGCGATTGATCTCATTGACGAGGCTGGTTCGAGATTACGCATTCGCCGTATGACTGCACCACCAGAGCTTCGCGAATTCGATGAAAAGATCGCTTCAGTCCGTAAGGAAAAAGAGTCTGCAATCGACGGGCAAGATTTTGAGAAAGCTGCAAGCCTTCGCGATACTGAAAAGAATTTGATGCTCGAAAAAGCAGAGCGCGAAAAGACGTGGAAAGCAGGCGACCTCGATGTCGTTACCGAAGTAGATGAAGAACTCATTGCTGAAGTTCTTTCAATCGCCACAGGTATTCCTGTATTCAAACTGACCGAAGAAGAGACTGCTCGCTTGCTTCGCATGGAAGATGAACTCCATCGTCGCGTGATTGGTCAAGATCAAGCTATTAAGGCGCTTTCACAAGCAATTCGTCGCACGCGAGCTGGATTGAAAGATCCAAAGCGCCCTGGCGGATCTTTTATCTTTGCTGGCCCATCTGGCGTCGGTAAGACGGAACTTTCACGCACGCTTGCTGCATTCTTATTTGGTAGTGCCGATGCGTTGATCCAGCTTGATATGTCTGAATACTCAGAGCGCCATACAGCTTCTCGTTTGTTTGGTGCACCTCCCGGATATGTCGGATATGACGAAGGTGGTCAACTAACTGAAAAAGTGCGCCGCAAGCCTTTCTCTGTGGTTCTCTTCGACGAAATCGAAAAAGCGCACCCAGATATTTTCAACTCTTTATTGCAGGTGTTAGAAGATGGGCGCCTGACAGATTCACAAGGTCGCGTTGTTGACTTCAAAAATACCGTCATCATCATGACGACCAACCTCGGTACTCGTGACATTTCAAAGGGCGCGGGCCTTGGTTTTGCTAATTCTGAAGATGCTCTCGGAAACTATGAGCGCATGAAGGCAAAGGTTGGCGATGAGCTCAAGACACATTTCCGTCCTGAATTTCTCAACCGCATCGATGACATCATTGTTTTCCACCAGTTAACCAAGCCAGAGATCATTCAAATTGTTGACTTGATGATCGCCAATCTTGATGATCGCCTCAAGGCGAAAGATATGGGAATCGAATTAACCCCTGCAGCCAAGGAATTATTGGCTACCCGTGGTTATGACCCATTGATGGGAGCACGTCCATTGCGTCGCACCATTCAACGTGAGATTGAGGATGCTCTTTCAGAGAAGATTCTTTTCGGTGAGCTCAAGGCAGGCGAGATCATTGTTGTTGATGTTGAAGGCGTAGAAGCAGAGGCTAAATTTACTTTTGCTGGCTCACCTAAAGTGCTGACACCAGATACTCCTGGCGATTTGACGCAGGCACCAACCATCTAGGTTTTAGCTTTCGTTCAAGAACGCAATGCCCTGGAAGTTGCACAAAAAGTGAACTTTTCGTCCGTGCGAAAAACTATTAAGTGGTTTTGCGCAGCACGCGTCCAGTTCGGGCACCAGTGTGAGATCCATTGTCAACAACTATGGTTCCGTTTACCGTGACTAGGCGAATTCCCTCTGGGTAGACCCTTGGCACTTCCGGAGTGGCTTTACTTCTTACTTTATCCGCGTCAAAAACAACTATGTCAGCGAAATATCCCTCTTGCAGGATTCCTCGGTTTTTAATTCCGAAGCGAATTGCAGGCTTAGCGCTCATCTTATGAATTGCCGTCTCAAGCGAGATTGTTTTCTTCTCCCTCACGTGATGGGCTAAGTACTCGATATGCCCAGAGTATGGGTGCTGGCTCATCGTGATATCGCTCAAAGGTCCATGATCAATGCTGGTATAGCCGTCAACTCCCAAGCTAAATTCTGGATGAGAAATCATTTCAGCAAGATGTGCTTCGGTAAATAGCTCGCCGATACTCACTAAGTCGTTCATTTCAGATCCTGCGGCCATCATGATGTCAAAAAAAGTATCCCATTCATCTTTTTTCACAATTTTTGAGATGGCGGTAATCGTCATTCCGCTAAATTCTGGAAAATTAGCATCCCCTGATAAGCGAACGCGATCCCATTGACCCTTATGAATAAATCTCCAGTAACGATCGCAATCTGTCCTAAGGCGGTCTCGAACTAAATTATCTTTAAGGGCTCGAGCGGCCTCCGCATAACCATCCTCAATAAGCCATTCAGGGAAGATTGCAGCGAGTTCACCAAGGCCATACTTGAATGGAGTTGTATCTGCAGAAACATCGATTCCCTGATCTTTAGCCTTCATCATCATGTCGACTGCTCGCGCCCAGCCATTTTCTGGCGCATTAGTGTCATGACGAACATTGAAGTGCGAAATTTGCGCGGCGACATTTCCAATCTTGGCCAAGTCAAGCAATTCTTGAATTGCTTCGAAAAGCCTCGAATCGCGATTACGGACGTGGCTTGTATAGATACCATTGTGACGGCCGAGCTCTTTTACTAGATATTCCAATTCGCTTTGTTTAGAGAATGTTCCAGGAGTAAATTCCAGCCCCGTTGAAAGACCCAAAGCACCGGCTTCCATGGCTTCTGCGATGTACCCAGCCATGCGCTTGAGTTGTAGGTCAGTAACTTGGTCTTTTGCAAATACACCAGCCGCAGAGCGAATGGTGTTGTGTCCAACAAAACAGGCAACGTTTGCCGAAATGCCACCGTCTTCAAAGCTTCGCAAGTACTCCCCAAAAGTTGGCCAGTGAAATGTCTCTTCGAATGCATATGCGCGCATACGGGCAGCGATCAAATGCTCGGATTCGGGAGAGTAGGGAGCGTTGGACATTCCACAGTTGCCAACTATCTCAGTTGTAACTCCCTGACGAATTGAACTGTGAGACTCTCGATTTGAATGCAAAGTAAAGTCTGAATGACTGTGAGGATCGACAAACCCAGGAGCAACAATGAGATCAGTTGCGTCAATTTCAACTCTTGCCGACGGAACTCTTCCTATTGCAACGATTGTTTCGCCAGCAATTCCTATATCTGCACGGTATCTTGCTTTGCTCGTGCCATCAATGATCCATCCGTTGCGGATTGCTAGATCTAACATATCAATCCGTGTGAGACAAGATTGCAGAAAGGAAGTCCCGGGTCCTTTGTTGCGTCGGTTTGTCAAACAAAATCGCAGGATCGCCTTGCTCTACAATTTTTCCTTGATCCATAAAAATCACCCGATCTGCTACTTGGCGAACGAATCCCATTTCATGGGTTACAACGAGCATTGTCATACCGTCATTTGCCAGAGTTCGCATGACTGCAAGAACTTCTCCAACAATTTCAGGATCAAGAGCACTCGTGGCCTCGTCAAAGAGCATGACTTGTGGATTCATGGCAAGGGCGCGAGCGATTGCAACTCTTTGTTGTTGCCCGCCTGAGAGCTCTTCCGGATACGCGTCAGCCTTCTCAGGCAGTCCAACTTGCTTCAATAAGCGCATTGCTTTCTCTTCGTAAACTTCAACTTTCTCTTTGAGTACATATTTGGGACCAGCCATGATGTTCTGCTTGGCTGTCATGTGAGGGAAAAGATTGAATTGCTGAAAAACCATTCCTACTTTTGATTGCAAGTGAGCAATCTTGTTGCCAGAGATTTTGGAGGGGCTATGACTGTCAATGGTGATTCTCTCGCCATCAATAGTTATTACCCCGGCATTAGGTTTTTCGAGAAAATTGATACAGCGAAGAAGGGTTGATTTACCGCTGCCCGAGGGCCCAATAATGCCAATCACTTCGCCCTTGGCCACGCTCATCGAGAAGGAATCCAGAACTAGATTATCTCCAAAGCTCTTGGAAAGGTTCTCAACCTCGACCATTGAAGTGCTCATGCTGAAACCTCACCATTCTCTGGGGTCATCTTCTTGCGGGCGTACCCATTCTTCATTCTCTTCTCTAAATACGTTACAAGCTGGATTGCCGGGAATCCAACCATGAAGTACATAACAAAAACCATTATGTAAATAGTCATATAGTCATATGTTGCACCGGCAGCAATTTGCCCCTTAAACATCAATTCTTGAATTGTTACCGTCGATGCTAAAGAAGTATCTTTAAATAAGGACACAACATAGTTACCTAAAGAAGGAATCAAAGTCCTAAATGCTTGAGGGAATATGACTCTGGCCATGGCCGTTGATTTAGTCATGCCAATTGCGGCAGCGGCATCATGTTGACCCTTTGGAACCGCTTCAATTCCTCCGCGATAAACTTCAGAAAGATATGCAGTGACGTTAAGTGAAAGTCCAATATATGCTGCCATGAATGGTCCAAATCGGATTCCGACAAATGGCAAGGCGAAGTAAATGAAAATTAATTGAACTAAAAGTGGTGTCGATCTAATAATGGTGACATAGCAGGTCACTGCGAATCTAAGAATGCGAATTTTTGACATCTTAGCAAGGGCAACAAAGATACCTGCCGTTAAGCTTGTTATTCCACAGAGAAAAGTTAAGACGATTGTCATCAATAGACCCATGGACAGGCCAGCTAAAGCCGCCTTCGCGTTTACCACATTGAAAACCACGTTTACTCCTTTTCAAATAAAAAGTGTTCGCGGTGCAGTGGTATTAGCACCGCACCGCGAACACTATTTCAATCGATTTATGGCAGGTAATCTGGCATAAACAGGGCATCTGAAGTGAGACCATATTTGACCAAGATAGCAGTGACGATTCCATGATCACGTAACTCTGCAAGAGCGCGCGAATACGCTGAGGCGAGTGTGCAATCGGCAGGACGCATGGCGTACTTGCCATATTCATCCTTGAAATCAGCAGGCGCAATAGCCTTGGTGAGGACCTTCAATTTATTAGTTGGGTTGGAGAGGTTGAATGAGCCAACTTTAGGTGTGTCCTCGAGTAAGACGTCAACTTTCTTAGCCTGAAGACCGAGGAATTCGGTGTCAGCGCTTTCGAAAACCGTCAGATCAACCTTAGGATTCGTTAATGCAGAGAGATACTGAGCGCTAAACGAACCATTGATTGCTCCGACTTTAACGCCACTCTTTTGTAGATCAGCCCATGTTTGAACGTTCTTTGGGTTGTCTGGATGAACGGTGAGCGCTGTTCCATACCACCAGGCTGGTGATGTGAAGATGATGGTCTTGAGGCGTGTTGGATTCTCATGGATGTTTCCAGCGATTACGTCAATTCTCTTTGACACTAAAGCTGGAATCATTTCTGGCCACTGAAGTGCTACATCTGTGTGCTTGGTGATACCAAGATATTTCAAGACTGCGATATTGATGTCGTAGTCAATACCAGTCATCTTTCCATCTTTGCCCGTGTACATATAAGGCGCAGCTTGGTAAACGCCAAGTTTGACCCCGGAAGAAACTGCTTTTCCATATGCGTTGTCACGGCATGCTTGGTTTGGCAACGTGCCAGTTATCGGCGTCCATCCCATTGCCGTGAAGTATGCATAATCGATCTGGCCAGCCTGGCCGCCAGCAGAATTCGCTACACCAGTGAAAAGTGTTGAGAATCCGATGAGTCCAGTCGCGACAATCGCAATTGCAGAACGCTTAGATTTGAATCTTTTTAGCATCATCTATATTTCCCCCCTATTTTCTCGCTTTGAAGGTGCAGTGCCAACCAAGAAATTATTACGTTGGGGAACGCTCGGAAATATGGCACAGTACCTAGTTTTGGTCTCCCTCGTCGAAGAGTTGCGAGAGTTTTACAGATTATCTATTATCTGTCAACGGTATGCGCCGTGGCCTTTCCTGCCTTTTGAGGTGCCCAAGGTAAATCTGTCGCTTATTCCACCAGTTGGAATAACCCCCTCGTTGCGGAAAGAGGAAATAGATGCCTGCACCTTAAGCAGCCAAATTGGCGCTGAGGAGCTTTGGAGGAAATCGGATTGGATTTCAGTTTTAATCTGCGCTTTGATCATTGATCCCAAGATTCGAGATGCATACAGCGGCTAGTGGATAGTCAAGTTAATGTCATGAACTGGTTTCGACCATTGGACGAAGAATGAGAGGAATGTGTTAGCGCAAATGTCAGATCGATTTCTTCGCACGCCATCCTCGCCGAGCTCCTCGCAACGTTTGAATGTTGCGCACTCATTACGCGAGGCAATAATTTCGGGGCAAATACTTCCAGGCACGCAATTGAAGCAAAATGAGATCGGGGCCAAGTTTAACTGTAGCCCTGGACCGGTAAGGGAAGCAATGCGGGACCTTGAAAGCGAAGGACTCCTACAGCACATTCATAACCGTGGAGTTTTCGTTTCGAGAATCAGCAGCGAAGAGTTTTTAGAAATGTTATCTCCAACTCGGCTTCTCCTTGAAAAGTTTGCGCTCAGAAAATCTTCTGCAAAGTTTACTCCGACGGTCGTAGCCGAACTCGAAAAACAAATTGACTTAATGTCTCAAGGAGCCAAGAAGAAAAATATTAAGGTTATTCATGAGGCAGATATTAAATTTCATACAATCACAATGGAAACTGCTGCAACTGAACAAACTCTGCAATTATGGAAAAGTGTAATTTCTCGTATCAGGTTAGAGTTTTACTCAGTAGGGCCAAGCCCAACTTTGGCTAGTCAAGCCCCAGAGCACAGAAAGCTCTTGAAGACACTTCTGTCTGGTGAAGTGAAGAAAATTGATGCAGCCCTGGAATGGCACATTATTGGAACGATCAAGGATCGACTTAAGTAAAAGAAAGTTGGATAAGCTATCTTGCTTAGCGTCAATGTGGCACGTCACCATTAATTGCGAGGTTGTCGATACTAAGGGCCAGGCGTTCAACTGGCTTAATTAGGAATTTATAGGTGGGGGAGCAAATAAAGCGATGCCTCTTTAACAATCAAGCCATCAACAATAAGGGATGCAAGGGCTTTCTCGATTTGTGAATCTTCATGCCACAGTGCCGTTAATTCTTTCTTGGTCAATGATGGGCTTTCGCGCAAAGCTTGCACAATCGTTCCGCGGCATTGCCTATCTGTTCCATGCCAACTCTGAGACTTTCTCACCTTTGTTGATTTTGGGAAACTACTCTTACGCCATAAACACTGTGCCTTGATTGGGCAACTTTCACACTTGGGATTTTTCGCCGTACAGATGAGTGCTCCGAGTTCCATTGTTGCCGCAGCCCACAGATGTGCTCCTTCTTGCGGTAGTAGTTTTTCACGCAATTGCCGCTCAACTTTGCTAGGCGATGAGGTGGGAAACTCATTCCCATCGATCGATCTAGAAAATAGGCGGCGGATATTAACATCGAGGACAACACTTCGTTCTTGAAATGCAAATGCTGCAATCGCAGCGGCGGTGTAATCACCAACACCAGGAAGAGTTCGAAGAGAGATTTCATCTCTTGGGACCACGCCCTTGAAATCTCGCGTGATGACCTTGGCACTTTCAAACAGGCGAAGGGCCCTGCGTGGATAGCCCAAGCGCCCCCATGCTGTAATTATTTCTGCTGGTGTTGCTTTTGCAAGCAATGCAGGTGTTGGCCATCGAAGCATCCATTCTTCCCATTTTGGTTGCACCCGAACAACAGGGGTTTGTTGCAACATGAATTCACTGACCATGACACCCCATGGCGTTGTGTTGCGCCAAGGAAGCTTTCTTTTATTTTCTGCAAACCAGGCAATTATCGGTTTTTCGAGCGCGTTCATTCTCCAGAAATCTTTACCCGGCTGAGTGCTTGGTCCAACCTAGAAACTTCTACAACTTCCATTCCCTCGATTTTTGCATCACTACCCAGAGGCACAAGGGCACGTTTGAAACCAAGGCGAAACGCTTCTTGAAGTCGCCGATTTACACCGCTTACTTTTCGAATTTCTCCTGCTAATCCAACTTCTCCGATAGCAACGAGGTCACTAGGAAGAGCTAATCCTTTCGCCGCTGAGGCAACAGCAAGTGCAAGCGCCAAGTCGGCGGCGGGCTCCGTCATTTTCATTCCACCAACAGTTGCGGCATAAACATCGCGCCCGCCAACTTTTACATGAGCCCGAAGTTCTAAGACTGCCAAGGTCATTGAAGTCCGCGCAGAATCTAGGCCAGAGACAACTCTTCGTGCATTGCCAAAATCATTTTCGCGACCTTGGCTGACCAAGGCTTGAATTTCAGCCAGCAATGGGCGTCTGCCTTCGAGAGTGACAGTGACACATGTGCCTGGAACTGGCTCGGCATGGCGAGATGTAAATAAACCGGTGGGATCCAAAACAGATTCGATGCCAGTATCACTTAAGTCAAAACATCCAACTTCATCAGATGCACCAAATCTATTTTTGATTGCGCGAATCAGACGCAGTCTGGAATGTCGTTCGCCTTCAAATTGCAAAACTACATCCACGATGTGTTCGAGAAGTCGAGGTCCGGCTATCGAACCATCTTTAGTTACATGTCCGACTAAGAGCAAAGTGATATCGCGATCTTTGCAAATTCGAATTAGCGCACCGGCAACCTCGCGCACTTGGGTTACGCCGCCTGGTGATCCGTCGGCAGTTGCACTGCCAATGGTTTGCACCGAATCGATGATCACCAATTGCGGCTTAACCGCATCAATGTGCGCGATTACAGCGCCAAGGTCAGTTTCGGAAGCAAGAAAAAGTTGAGGGTCTATGGCCTTTATGCGTTCTGCTCGAAGTCGAACTTGAGATGCTGATTCTTCTCCGCTGATATAGAGAGCCGGTATTCCTTTAGAGGCAGTTTGCGCAGCAACTGAAAGAAGTAGCGTTGATTTACCGACCCCAGGTTCGCCTGCTAATAAAATTGCAGCTCCAGGTACTAAGCCGCCGCCCAATACTCGATCTAGTTCTAGTACTCCTGTCGGGCGTGCATGTGCTGCTGATAAATCCACATCACCGATGGGTGTTGCCTTATTGGTAACCGAACCGGGAACAAGTGAGAGTTTTTTCGGTGCTGATATTTCCTCGACTGTTCCCCAAGCTTGGCATTCGCCACAACGACCGACCCATTTTTGCGAGGTCCAGCCGCATTCAACGCAGCGAAATGGATCTTTTTCGGGCTTGGCCATGGGTAGAGCCTAGAGCGAAGGACTGACTATTTCTTCGCGGCCAAGGTAGCCGGGTGTTGAATAACAAAGAGGGGGAGTTTGCGCTTCTCGAGATCGGCGATTGCAGCACTTCGAGCATCGCAATAGCGAGCCAAAATGTCGTATGCATCCTGACCCATCAAGGCAATGAGTTCGGTGCGATTGGATATATAGACAGGTTTGATGCCAACGTGTGCCTCAGTATTGCTGGTGCAGTACCAATCAAAATCTTCGCCGCCATCGCCCCATGCAAGGCGCTCATACTCACCAATGACGGTGATGGAATATTCGCGCTCGCCAACTTCGCGGGTTTCAAAACTGCGACGAAGTGGAAGCTGCCAACACACATCGGGTTTGGTATCTACAAAGTGACGGTTTTCCTTTTCAGCTAAATGGTGGAGCACGCAACCAAAAGATCCAGTGAAACCTGGGGCTGTGTAACCTTTTCGATTGAGGAAAATACAAGAATCCTGAATAGTTTTAGTCTTACGTTCTCCATCGCTATCTTTATCGCTAATTTGTAATTTTCCACCAGACTTCTTTGGTTGTGCCTCGGCATAAAATTGCCACATTTCTGGTGTGAGATCGCGAGCAGCTTTCATCACACGCTCTTCGTCATCTTCATCGGAATACATTGCACCTTCAGTGCAGCAGCCATCATTGGGGCGATCGGCAAATACACCCTTGCAGCCATCTCCGTAAATACAGGTCCAAAATGAGGTCAACCAAGTGAGGTCACACTTGAAGATCTCAGCCTCGTCATTGGGGTCAGCAAACTCAATCCAATCGCGGGCAAATCCCGACTTTAGTTCAGACATAGTTTCAGAGCCTACGGGCTATTGAGTTAATACGCACATCCGTTACGGGTAACCTTGCTTCATGACGAATCATCCAAGACCTCAAGTGATTGGTGTTATTGGCGCCGGCATCATGGGCGAAGCGCTGATTAGCGGCTTGATTTTATCTGGAGTAAGTCCCTCAGCGATCACCATCGCAGAAAAACGACAAGAACGTGCAGATGAACTCACCGCTCGCTATGGAATTTCACTTGCCCCCTTGGAGAACGTTGCGAAATCGAGTGATGCGCTGCTACTCGTTGTGAAACCGCAAGACATGGCTGGTGTACTTGCTGCGATTGCGCCGTCCATTCGACCCGAAACCCTGGTCGTCTCATTTGCTGCAGGCAAAAAGATCTCTTTCATCGATGAAGGTCTAGGTGGGGGCAACCCCATTATTCGAGTTATGCCAAATACCCCGACTTTAGTTGGCGAGGGTATGGCAGCAATGTCAATCGGCCATCGAGTGAGTGCTTCACAATCTGATTTTGTAAGGGGATTCCTCGCCTCAACTGGACGAGTTGTCGAAGTCGTTGAGCAATTACAAGATGCCGTAACCGCAGTAAGTGGATCAGGTCCTGCATATTTCTTTGCATTTGTTGAATCCATGATTGCCGGCGGCATTGACATGGGACTTTCGCCCGAAGTTGCAACAGAACTCACAGTACAGACAATGGTAGGAGCTGCAAAACTGCTAGCTACATCGGGAAAATCAGCTACTACGCTCCGTGAGAACGTCACCAGTCCTAATGGCACAACTGCCGCAGCGCTTGCCTCATTTTCGCAATCTCAACTTGAAGATAGTGTTAAGAAAGCAATGATCGCGGCGCGAAATCGTTCGCAAGAATTAGCGTAAAAGTTTCGCAGTGAAGCGCACTCCGTTATTGCTTCTCGTCATATTCGCTCTGCTGTTTTATGTTGCACCTGCCCACGCCGCTCTCAAGTCAGTCTCGGTTACACCCCTGGCACAGTTGGCTGTGATACCTACTGGAGATGATGTTGCAGGAATGCTAGTGGCAGGTAAATTTATTTACATTTATGGCACCTCTGGCAGCAACGCCTTTGTGCGCTCAATAGATGGCCAAGGCGTTGTTAATTGGACACTCTCCCTTGATACAGGAGCAGATGAAATATCGACCGCTGTAACACGAGATACAGCAGGAAATATTTGGGTTTTTGGAAGTGCGAGCAAAACTAGTGGAGTAAGCCCAACCCCAAGTCAAACTCCTTCTGCCAGTGCGTCAACTATGACTTCGCTCCTCAACCCAGATGGAGTGGTGCTAGATCCAGAAGTTGCGTTGCGCAACGACTTGAATACTTTGGTTGCCTGGAAGGTTTCACCGACGGGTGTATTGCTCTCCACGTTTACTACCGATTTTGGCCAACCGGTATTAGCGCGCGCAGCAGTGGAGTCATTAGGAACGGTCTCAGTTGTTGGTTTAACGACCACCACCATGGGTAGTGTCGGGTTTTTCGTTCAGTCCGATGCAATCGGAAACTTTGCTAAGCCTTTGTTTATCGGAAAAGCTGACACAGATATAAATTCTTTAGCGAAAAGATCAGATGGATCATTTGTGCTTGCGGGAGCTAGCAGTGAAGTCTTGGGCGGAAAATCCCTGAAAGGGGTTCGCGATGGAGTCATTGTAAGAATCGTCAAGAATAAGATTGTTTCAGTAGTTCGAAGCTCCAACATTAAAGCGACTCGCTCCTGGCAAAATACTTCAAACTCATTATTTTTTGGCGGTAGTGCAGCCGCAAGTGGAAAAAATGAAGCAGTCGCAACAAAATTTGCCGTTAATGCAAACGGGGTTGTACCGACTTGGACGGTACGTTTTCCAGCTCAAGGCCCCGCAATTACAACTGATGTATCTGCGACTTCACACGCGATGACCTTTTCGTCAATAAGTGCCATTCCGGGTGTTGTAGGTTGGAAGCCAAGTAAGGGCCAGACGGTGACTTTGATTTATGATGCTAAATGGGCTGTGAAAGGGGCATATAGCTCATTGCTTCTTTCAAACCCGATTGATGCGGGTTTTAGTAATGATTTAGGTCTTGTCGTGCTCGAATCAGGCGCATTTGGCGTTTCGATTTTTCATGCACTTACAAGGTAACCTAACCTCCCTAGGGCTCGAGGCTCTAACTGTAGAAGGAGATCGTGGCGTATGGGTTCAGTAATCAAGAAGCGACGTAAGCGGATGGCTAAGAAGAAGCATAAGAAACTTCTGAAAAAGACTCGCATCCAGCGTCGTAACGCCAAGAAGTAACTCTCTTTTCCTTAGACCTTTATTAAAGAGAGCTTTCCTGCAATTGACGCCACAATAAAGCGGTCCTTATTTATTATCACCCAATTGCTTTGCATTCGTTGAGCGTCAAGCGCGCTAGAAATAAATTTAATTGAAGGCTTTGAAAGTTGGGGAACTAAGTCAAAAGCGCAAAGTCTATTTTGGCATCCAAAGAGCATTGTTTTGGCATCAACGCTCATCGGGAATGTAGGAGCACCGAAACCTTCAGCGGTCACCGTCGTCATCACCGATGGGTTATTCAAATTAACCCAACGCAGTTGATTAGGGTTTGGAATTGTTAAACTCGAAGCAGTGAGCCATGCAGCGATGATGCCATCAGCACTTTTATTCAGCGAGACGTCATATCCGACTACTGCGGTTTCAACGCTTGAAGTATCTAAAGTTTGGTAGGACCAATCCAACTTTGAAGCCGAACTTCGCGTTGCTAGTCGAATTTCTCCGGCGATCATGACCTTTTGCTGATTGAGACCGATTACGGAGTCGTAGAGAACTGAAACCTTCGCACCCACTGTGACCGCACGAATATGAAACGCTACATCTCCAGTTGTGCGTCCATCAGTTTTGCGATCTCCGTCTACGAGGTCATAGATCCATTGTCCACTTGAACCTTTGACCGCTCCCAACAGAATGCCTTGACTTTCATCGCGGTAGAAAACCTGAATTCCGCTGGCAGTGATTGCACAAGCATTACTTGCGCTGACATCACTTGCGGTGCGCACGCGATCTGGTTGATCGTAGGGTTGAACGACCGGACCATTTCCATCAACAATTTCATATTTAAATCCGAGATTGTCATAGGTGGCATAGCGCAAATCTTTGTCTATTAAATCAGAGTAAAAGATGTGCAAGATTTGCTTTGTTCCAACTCCGCTAATGCAAGCCGAGACTGGACCTGATACATCGTGTCCGGTGCGGCCTGCAGTCCCGCCACGACCATCGACTAGAACTTTTTTCCAAACCCTGCCTGTCCAGAGCGCTAGTTTTACAGTGCCACTCTTCTTATCCGTGTAAACAATCGCTGGTTGATTTCGAAAGGAAGTTACGACGTTAAATCTTCCATCTGCCAAGGAGTCCAGAGCTGTCACAGCAAGCGCAGCTTGTGGTGTTACAGCATTTGTGAGGGCAGGATCTGAAGGCCCTAATGAATTCTTAGCGGTAATTGAAAAGGAGTAACTGGTGCCATTTTTGAGTGAGGGGATGAGAACAGGACTTGATGTAGTCGTGACGACTTCACCTGTTTTGGTGTTCTTAACAAGATATTCGCTAATTTGAGCTGTCCGGACATTGGCTGGAAGATCAAATGAAACTACGGCGGATTTATCACCAATGATGGCCACAGGATTTCTCGGTGGCGATGGAAGCATGATTGCGATTCCAACTGGCGGCTTATTTCTTAAGTCATCCATCATTGCTAGAAGCAGTGGACCCGGGCCTTGAAAGACTTCGCCGGCATCTAAGTTTGGTGTCATTACAGAATCTAGCCCCGAGGATGAATATGTTTTTTCATCTAAATGACTTACTGAAGAACCATCTTCATATCGGGTAGGCGAATACAACAATGGCTTCACTCCACCGTTGGCCTTGATGCCGAGCGGGCCCGACCAAACCAATGGACCAGTAAGGGCAAGACCGAGTTCAAGTGATGGTGATGGCAAGTCAGATAAACGTCTTGCATCCGGCACTTGTACGTAAGCATCGTATGCAGTGGGCTGATCGATGCTTCCATATCTGAAGTATGTGTCGTAAGAATCAGTGGATAGAAAACCAAGGCCATGGCCAAGTTCATGAATAAAAACTGATTCGAGGTCGTACTCTGTTTTAGTTGGAGCACCATCATTTCGCTGGTCCCAATTTGCAGATGAATTAACTTGTATGACAATTTCGGCATTGTTCTTATCGAGGTCTTGTCCCGCCAACGCATTAGCGAGTGCGGAGGGGTACCAGAGGGTTGGATCTGGCGCATTGGCAAAATTTAAGAAATAGTTTCCAGGACGAGCACTTCCAAGGACCCCATAAGAAGATGATCGCCCCCACGTTGCATCGACGCTAATGGGGACTTTAGAAACAAAATTCGCAGACCAAATATCTATTGCAGCTTGGACATCATTCTTTGCCCACACCGGAAAGTTCTTATAGTTAACGACGAAAGTGCTCTTTGGATCTAGATGCACCCCACCGGATGTACGAGCTAAAGCGGTCTTAGTGGCTGGTCCGGCGTAAACATGTCCCCATACAGTTGAGGGACGTTCGTGCATTTGAGAAAGAGCGCTTGCTTGTGGCGCACTAAGAATTCCCGCAAGAAGGGCAACGAGTGCGACCTTGATGGGAATTGAGGGGGAGCGCCTAATTTTCATATTGCCGAACCGTATCAGGATGAGATGATCAGTCCATGGCCACCGATTCCGAAGACGTATTTGCCAGAGTGCGACGAGAGCTTTCACCCGTTTTCGACTCCTCAGGCGATTCTCACGTTTCGCAAGTGACTTTGGACGAAGCCCGGGCCGATCTTGCACGGGCCATTAGCAGAATTACTCATGGCGCACTTTCTGAAAAGTTTGGACCACTGGTGGGGACGATTACCGAAACTACAGTTGTCTCGGTTCTTAAAGATCTCGAATCAAATCTATATAGAGCAAAAGGTGACTTTACTTTAGTTGCACAAGAGTTAATTGATCGCGCGGTTACTAAGCGAAAGAAGAAGTAATGCGTAACGTAATTACGATCTACTCTCGCCAAAACTGCCACCTGTGTGATGTCGCGTTGACACAGTTAGAGCAACTTCAGAAAGAATTAGATTTTGATCTTGATAAGATTTTCATTGATAAAAACCCGCAATTAGAAAAAGAATATGGGGAGCAAGTTCCTGTTATTTTGATAGACGGAAAACAACATGATTTTTTCAGAGTGGATCCAGTGAGGTTTAGATCTTCCCTTGAAAAACATCGTCAGCATCAATAATTTTGTAAGAGTAACCCTGCTCAGCTAAGAAGCGCTGGCGGTTTTGTGCGAAATCTTGATCAATGGTGTCTCGAGATACCACCGAATAGAAACGTGCAGTGCGCCCATCGGCTTTAGGGCGCAAGATGCGGCCAAGTCGCTGGGCTTCTTCTTGACGAGAGCCAAATGCGCCAGAAACCTGAATCGCAACTGTTGCATCTGGAAGATCAATGGAGAAGTTGGCAACTTTTGAAACCACCAAGCACTTGATTTCGCCAGTTCGAAAGAGGCCAAACAAGCGTTCGCGCTCTTTGATTGGCGTATCTCCTTTAATGAGTGGAACGCCGAGAACTTCTGAGAGTTCATCGAGTTGATCGATATATTGCCCGATAACCAAGAGTTGGTCATCGGCATGGCGTTTAGCCAACTCTTCGACAACATTTCTCTTTGTTCGAGTGGTTGCGCAGAGACGGTAACGATTTTCCGGTTCGGCCGTTGCATACGCCAGGCGTTCTGCTTCAGTCAAGGTGACTCGAACTTCTATACATTCGGCCGGTGCGATATACCCTTGCGCCTCAATTTCTTTCCATGGAACATCAAAACGCTTTGGCCCGATCAATGAAAACACTTCGCCCTCAAGTCCATCTTCTCGAACCAAGGTAGCGGTGAGGCCAAGGCGCCTGCGCGATTGAATATCTGCAGTAAATCTAAAGATAGGCGCTGGTAATAAGTGGACTTCATCGTAAATGATTAAGCCCCAGTCATGAGTGTCAAAAAGATCAAGGTGAGAGTAAACGCCATTTTTCTTTTTTGTCATTACTTGGTAGGTAGCAATAGTTACGGGGCGAATCTCTTTTTTGGATCCAGAATATTCGCCGATCTCATCTTCGTTTAAAGTCGTGCGTTGAAGTAATTCTTCCCGCCATTGACGGGCAGCAATTGTGTTGGTCACCAAGATCAAAGTAGTCGCTTTCGCGTGAGCCATTGCAGCGGCACCAACAATTGTCTTTCCGGCACCGCAGGGAAGCACGACAACACCCGAACCACCGTGCCAAAAACCCTCTGCTGCCAATTCTTGATACTGGCGAATTTTCCAACCATCTTGAACCAAATCAATTTCATGATGTTGTCCATCAACGTAACCAGCAAAATCTTCTGCCGGCCAACCAAGACGCAAGAGAGATTGTTTGATATGTCCACGCTGGCTGGGGTGCACGGCAATAGTTTCCGGATCAATGCGAGGTCCCAGAAGCGGTGCAATCTTTTTTGAACGGATGACTTCTTCCAAAACCGCAGTATCAGTAGTAATAAGGACAAGACCATGAATCGGATTTGCCTCAAGGCGCAGACGTCCATATCGCGACATCGTCTCGGCGACATCTATCAAAATGGAGTGAGGAACTGCGTACCTCGAATATTGCAAGAGTGTGTCGATCACCTGTTCTGCATCATGGCCGGCGGCTCGGGCATTCCATAAACCAAGGGATGTGAGGCGATAGGTATGAATATGTTCTGGAGAGCGCTCTAGTTCTGCAAAGGGAGCAATTGCTCGTCGACATTCAGTGCTAAGTGGATGGTCGATATCCAAGAGAAGTGTTTTGTCACTTTGGACAATTAGCGGTCCTTCAGTCATTTAGTAAATCCAGAACAAAGGCGCGCAAGAAGTCCGAACGTTCTTGAAGTGCTTTGACGCTGGCCCATTCATTATGTGCATGTGCACCTTCGCCAACAGCGCCAAGTCCATCGAGCACCTTGGCTCCTGCGGCAGCCGCAAAGTTTCCATCACTTGCTCCACCTACAGAGACATGTCCTAAGTCCATACCTAAAGTTGCGGCAACCTTTTTGGCCCGCTCGTACAACTCTTTTGTTGAACTCAATTCCATGGGAGGGCGATTAAGTCCTCCCAAAATTTCAATTCGAGCACCTGGATGAGAAGGTTTCAGTGCGCGGATCGCTGCATCAACGCGAACTAAATCTGCTTGCAAGTAAGAGCGTGCATCAACATCGAGAACTGCATGATCGGGCACAGTATTTGCCGTGTTTCCAGATTTCAATAAAGTAGGAACGACTGTTGTGGAATGTTCGCGATTTTCTAGGGCGGCAAGCTGCAAAATGATGTGGGCAATTTCTACAGTGGCGTTGATCCCCTTTTCAGGTTCAAGGCCAGCATGTGCTGCCTTTCCATGAATATTGATGTGGTACATCGCTGTGCCTTTTCGACCCGTCTTCACCTTTCCTTCACTGGCTGCTTCTAAAACCAAAACAGCTTTTGCTTTCTTAGAAATCTCGACAATAAAATCCTTAGAAGTTGCACTTCCGGTTTCTTCATCTGTTGTTGCAATAAGCGCAACGGATCCCGAAACTCCCTTGAGTGCATAAAGGGCTTGAATGAATCCAGCTTTCATGTCATAGATTCCAGGTCCTCGCGCAACATCACCTTCGACGCTCCATAATGGAGAAAAAGAACCGTGCGGCCAGACTGTGTCTAGGTGAGCAAGTAGAACTACATCAGGTGATTTATCGCCCCACCAGAAAACGGGGCGACCCTGAACTTCTTGAATTGTTGCTGGAGAGCCAAGAACTTGCGTGGCTAGATCGCTAGCAAGTTGTACTACTGCCTTGCATGCTTCCAGATCTTCAGTCGGAGATTCACATCTGACTAAGGATTCCAAGGAGGTGAGCATGGGTTCAATTCTGCCGTATTTGTTCTCACTCTGGGAGGTCATAGTGGAGCCACACCTGTAATACGCGGGATTCTGAAGGTTTGCACTTCTCCAGTGCCATGATCTCGAGCAATCAGGGAGCCGGCAGCGATACTTAACGGATCAATAATGCGATGCGTAGCAGATCCGTTGTTATCGGCATATCCAATTGAAAGCGTGCGTTGTTCTTTAATGAATTTATTTAGAATCTCGAGTGTTTCATTTGCGGTAGTTCGAGGAAGTGATCCAAAAGCATTACTTGATAAAGCACGAAGTGAACTTTGTTTATGACTAGATTTCTCGCCTGCGCGAATAGAACGAAGTGCAGCGCTGAGAGTTTCTGGGGTTGGAGATTCAAGCTCTCCAATGATGCGAGGTGGCCGCGGTCTTGATTTTGCGCGATTCAATCGAACTCCAGTCAAGATTACTCCGGAGATGGATTCAGCAGCTGGCATGTAACCGGCCGCACGTAAGGTGACCATGACTTCGTTTGCATCTAATTCGCAGATCAAAACTTCCGGAGCAATACGTCGAAGGGGAAGGCCCTCCAATTTCTTATCACTCAGTATTTGTGCAATAAGTGAAGGGTCTTCGCAACGAATATAAGCATTGGTATTTCCAACCCTTAATCTTCCGTGCCGCTTAGAGACATCCGCGATGAGATATTCCAAAGGTTGAGGCATGGGAGTTTTTGAAGTCTTTCGAAGAAACTCTTTTATTTCTTCCCCAGTTTTTCCGTGGTCTAATCCACGACGAATTGAGGCTTCACTAAACCGATAAACCGTTGCCCCACCGCGACTTTCAATATCTGCGATTGAGTCAAGGATGCGAGCAACATCAATCTCTAGGGGTCCTGGCGCGATGGCGGTGTTGTCGCTTTGAATCAGAATATGGTCAACAGTGCGAGGAAGATCCTGATTGATACCAAGCTCTTCTTGCTCTTGGATAAAGGCTGCACCGTACTTTGAGAGCGCTCCTTGGCCCGTAATACCCAGCCATTCTGCTTCGCGCAAAGTCCATTGCGTTAAGTCACTTTGAATTCCTGGATTTCTGCGAGAAGGAGATCGCCATTTCATGTGCGCAAGAGTCGACTCGAGCTCCAGAGAAATTCCGGGATGAGATGAAAGTATCTCTAGTGTTAATCTGCGAGTTGATGAAGCATTGACGCGATCAAGTTCTGGGCCTAGCGCTGCGATATGTTTGGAATCACCTCGACCGACTAATCCGCTGACTCGAGAAGTCACTAGCCATAAAGCTACAAGAGTTCGCCAGCGAAGTTCGGGAGTTTGGGTTAACCAAAGATCAAAGGCATGAGTTGGAAGTACCCTGTCATCGGCATCGATAACGACAAGGCCGCCCAGATAAACTAATTCAGAAATAAATGCCGCGCAGTTCTCGTCAACTCCAAGATGCTCTGCCGCTGTCTTGAGATCGCGCACTCCAATGCCTCCGGCACGTAGCGCACTTGGTGGCTCTTCAGACCAAAAATTGAGAATCTCTTCACACCATCGCAACACCGTTGCAACGTTGGCTATTGCTGCACGATTGATTGCAGCGGCATCTACCACTTTGCCAGAGACGATGGGAGGATTTGGTTGCGGATTTTTATGAATCTTGCCGCCGCGTAAATGAATTCCAACTTCTCGCGGTAATACGACCGTGCGTTGATCTAACGGAACCAAGAAATTTTCCTTAAGCAACCACGCAATTCCGGGTCCGGGATTTCGAATATCCCCAACGCTGCCTCGCGGCGGACCCCACGTGAGACGTTCGAGAACTTTCTGAGCACTCTCTGGCGCTTCAGTGATCTTCTTCGTGGAAAGTTTCACCATGGATGCTGGTCCAAGACCAGCAGGTTCATTGCCGAGTACTTCACGTAATGAATTTGGAAGGCGAAGCCCATCATCAGAGCGGTATAGGAGGGCTAATTCAAGCAAATGTGGAATAACAAATTTTGCTGAAAGATCAGTGAGAGCAACAATTTCCTTCTCATTCATTGGCTCATTCACAGCAGAGCATGCTTCAAGAACTTCGAATTGCCATTCGTTGAGCGAGTCCACCGCGCGGGCCAAACTGGGAGCAGAGCATGCTCGTACCGCAAGTGAGGCTAGGTCTGGGGGAACTGGAGAAACTAAATCAGGTCGCGCGGCAAATAAAGAAATGAGGGCATCGTCATCGAGCCCACGAAGGTAGTCTGTGAAAGATCGCGTTTCCATAACTTGCCAACATTACTGGACGTTAAGGTGATGCGTTTACCGATCTTTAGAGCGCCCCCATCTCGGCGTAACCAGTGCGCCTAAAGCGGCAACTCGGCTGACTATTGGGCCAAGGAGTCGGTTAAGGACTCGAGCTCGGCGAAAATCATGAATTGGCCAACCATCGCGCAATGCTCGCAGACGCAAGATTGCATCTGGATTGATTGTGCTGGGATGCCCAACCGCAAGCAGTAGTGGAAGGTCATTGTGGCTATCTGAATACGAGTAGCAATCTTTCAAGTCAAAATTTCTGTCTTGCGCTAATTGAATAATTGCAGTTGCCTTCTCTTTTCCGTGTAAAAGATTTCCAGTCATGCGACCGGTGTATTTCCCATCGCTGGTTTCAGCTTTACTTCCAAGTGCTCCGGTAAAACCTAGACGCTGTGATATTAAGTGAGCCATATCCTCAGGTGCTGCTGTGACAAGCCACACTTCTTCATCGTTTCGAAGGTGGGCTTGGGCAATTTCAATAGAGCCCTGCCACAACTTCGGCGAAACGTATTCGTCATAGATTTCCTGAGCCATCGTCTCAATTTCTTTAACATTATGGCCACCAATAAAATCTGTTGCCGCGTCTTGCCACCGCTTAATTTCTGCGCCATTTTCTTTACCCGTCAGACGAAAGCGCAAGTTTGCAAGGACAAATCGAGAGATATCTTTTTTAGAGAAGAACCCTCGTTGATACATTCCTCGCCCAAGGAAATAGAGAGTCGAGCCCCGTAGGAGCGTGTTGTCGACATCAAAAAAGGCCGCGCGTTTGCGGGTAGGCGCCATGACTCAACCTTAGCGATTGATGAGTGGCTCGGACGCTTTATGCTTTAACCATGGCCACTGTTCACGTTGTTCGACATGGAGAAGTAGAGAATCCACACAAGATTCTCTACGGTCGCCAGCCCGGGTGGCGACTTTCAGATCGCGGACAAGAGATGGCAAAAGCAGTTGCACAGTGGTCATCATCTTTAGAAATTGGCGCATTGCATGTATCACCGCTACAGCGCGCACAAGAAACGGCAGCCCCAATCGCGGCTGCGCACAAGATTTCAATTACTACGGATGATCGATTGATCGAAGCCGCAAATGTTTTTGAAGGCAAACCATTTGGAATTGGCGATGGCGCTCTTTTGCATCCTTCAGCATGGCGTCACTTATGGAATCCATGGCGACCATCGTGGGGCGAGCCATATGTTGAACAAATTAACCGGATGCTTGCAGCGATATTTAGTGCTCATGAATCAGGTAATGGCAAGGACTCCATCTGTATATCGCACCAATTACCGATTTGGATTTTGCGTAGCGCAATTGAGGGGCGTCGTCTTTTACATGACCCTCGCAAGAGGGAGTGCTCCTTAGCTTCAGTTACAAGCATTCATTTTGACACCGATAACGTGATTTCTGGTGTCACATATTCGCAACCTGCCAAGCACTTACTGCCCGTGAAGAAGTAATGCAACGACTTCGGTTTTTGATTCCTTTAGGGTTTGCCCTTGCTCTAGCGCTCACATCTTGCGGAGGTGGAGTTTCAACAAACGCATCTCAAAGTTTCATAGCCGGAAATGGGGCCGTGACATTTATTTCTCTAGATAAGCGTGCTCCAGCGCCTCAATTGCAGGGGAAAACGATTGAAGAGACGACTTTCAATCAGCAGGTAAACAAAGTTACCGTAGTGAATGTTTGGGCTTCATGGTGTGCCCCGTGTCGAGCAGAAGCACCAACGCTTGCGGCACTTTCCAGAAAATATCCAGAGACACAATTTGTTGGAGTATTGACTAGAGATAATCCGGCGGCAGCTCGCTCTTTCGTTAAAAGATTTGGGATGCCGTATCCAACTTTAATAGATGATGCAGTCTTATTGGGCTTTCACTCATCTCTCGTGGCTAATGCCATTCCCTCAACGTTTGTCTTGGATAAGAACGGCAAGGTAGCGGCAAGAATTTCTGGAGAAGTCACTGTTGCATCACTGAGCGCACTGATTGAACGAGTAGTGGCAGAATGAAAGATTTCTTTGTCAATCAAATCTTCGATGGGTTAATGATTACCGCATTTCCAATGGCAATTATTGCGGGACTAATATCTTTTCTGTCTCCCTGTGTTCTACCTCTTGTTCCTGGATACCTTTCGTATGCAGCCGGTGCTTCCAAAAGCAAAGGCAAAGTATTTTTAGGCTCCACCCTTTTTGTTGCAGGTTTTAGCGTGCTATTTATTTCTTACGGAGCGCTCTTCGGGAGCCTAGGCTCGAGAATTTTGGCACATGAAAATTTAATTACGAAAATCTTAGGTTTCATTACGATCGCACTTGGACTTATTTTTATGGGTAAATTTCCTATGATGCGCACCTATCGACCTGCGATATCGACAACGGGTGGACTCGTCGGTGCACCAATATTGGGATTCTTGTTTGGTGTCGGATGGACTCCTTGTATTGGGCCGGCCCTTGCTGCAGTGGAGACATTGGCCTTTGAGCAAGGAACGGCAATGAGAGGTGCAATTCTCTCTCTGGGTTATTGCATTGGGTTAGGGCTGCCATTTATCGCATCAGGGCTTTTCTTGGATCGCTCAGCACGATTGCGACGCTTGATATCTCGAAAGGGCGATGTGGTAACAAATATTGGTGGCATCATGTTAATCATCATTGGACTGATGCAGGTGTTTGGTATCTGGAGTCAGATTATAAATTCAATGCGGTCGCTTATTTCAAACTTTATTCCGGTGGTCTAAGTGGATACTCCAATCGAAACTATCGAACTTGGTGGAGTAGGTTTGTTGCGATTTTTGTGGCGCCAACTAACAAGCATGCGCACAGCGTTAATCTTACTTCTTCTCTTAGGAGTCGCTGCGATTCCTGGCTCTTTGATTCCGCAGCGAACTCAAAATCCAATGAAAGTTCGCGACTATTTCATTGATGATCCTTCTGTCGCCTCTTGGATGGATCGATTCTCACTTTTCGACGTCTATGGATCGGCATGGTTTAGCGCGATATACATCCTTCTATTTATCTCATTAATTGGTTGCGTTTTACCTCGCTCCTTCGAACACTTGAGAGCTGTCAGGGCGCTTCCTCCGTTGACTCCAAAGAATTTAGATCGAATGGAGTTGCATCAAAGTTGGGCAGGCAGTGGAGATGAGTTGACCGCGGCGCGAGCTTGGTTCAAGCAAAAGCACTTTCGGATCCGTGAATTTGAGGGCGCAATTTCTGCCGAGAAAGGCTATGTGCGAGAAACTGGAAATCTATTCTTTCATCTAGCACTCATTCTAATTTTAGTCGGAGTAAGCGTCGGTGCGCTTTTTGGAATGAAAGGTGAAGCAATTGTAAATGTTGGCGAACGGTTCATTAACATTCCTACCACTTACGACTCTTTGTCTTACGGAAAATTGTTCAATGATGCATCCCTAGCGCCATTTTCTCTCAAGATCGAAGATTTTCAAGCTAAATATGATCCTCTCACAAACGCTCCAGAAGATTACACATTGCGGGTTTCAGCAATTGAATCTCCTGGGTCACAAGCTAAATCCAAAGTCATCAAGGTCAATGCACCATTGAGCTTTGGATCTACAAATATTTATTTACAGGCCAATGGATATTCACCCGTTGTTACAGTAAGAGATAAGAATGGCGCAGTAGTTTTACAAGGGCCAACACCATTCTTGCCTCAAGATGCCAACCTCACATCGATTGGTGCAATCAAAGTTCCGGATTCAGATCCACAAATTGGCTTCGTCTCATCATTTTTACCAACCGCCTCTCGCGATAAAGTGCGGGGTGGAATTTCGGCTTTTCCAGAGGCGCTCGACCCGAAACTTCTTTTTTCAGTGTGGCAAGGAAATCTGGGGCTTGATCGCGGGATCCCACAATCTGTTTATCGGATCGATACTTCAAAAATGCAGCAAATCGGATTGCATTCATTGAAGGTTGGAGAAACTTTCGTATTTTCCCAAGGGTCAATAACTTTTGATGGTTTTGTTCCGTGGGTCAATCTTCAAGTCGTTCGAGATCCCGGCAAGCTGTATGCGCTTTTAGGCGGTATTGTGGCGATCCTCGGTTTGCTAGCTTCATTGTTTACTCGACGTCGCCGGATCTGGATCCGTGTAAATCAGAGTTCACAAGTAGAAGTAGCAGGTCTAGCCAAGAATGGTGCACCAGGATTAGATAAAGAAATTGCAGCTTTTGTAACTCATCTAAAGAAAGTGGAGAAATGACACATTCATCGTGGGCATACGTTTCAAACTATTTGATTTACTCCGCGATGACCGTGTATACCTTGGCTTTTTTTGCGCATGCGTATGAAACTGCTTGGGCTGTTCGTAGCCCTGCGGCAGAACCTACCCAAGGGAACTTGTTAACAAAAACATTGGATTACTCGCGCACCGAAAAAGTGGCTCGAATTGCTACAGCATTCATGATCTTGGGATTTCTCCTGTTGTTCGCTGGCGTAGTCGCTCGTGGAATTTCTGCCGGACGTGTCCCTTGGGGAAACATGTATGAGTTTTCAATTACTGGCGCGCTAGCTTTTTGCGGCGCTTATCTAGCGGCCCTTCGCAAATATGACTTGCGCTGGTTGGGTCTGCTTGTATCTATAGCGGTGCTTCTAACACTTGGTACTGCGATCACCGTTCTTTACCGTCCAAGTGCACCACTTGTTCCTGCACTTAAATCCACCTGGTTAGTAATTCACGTATCGGCCGCAATCATCTCAGGCGGTGTTTTCCTTCTCGCAAACACAATAGCTGCGGCATATTTGTATCTTGATTCAATGGAGCAAAAAGGTGAAAGAAAAGCCTGGGCAAAACGTTTGCCTTCCCTAGAAGTTCTCGATCAACTCTCCTACCGACTTATTGCATTTGTTTTTCCCCTCTGGACTTTTGCTGTTATTGCAGGGGCAATTTGGGCAGAGCACGCATGGGGTCGCTACTGGGGTTGGGATCCTAAAGAGACGTGGGCATTCATTACCTGGGTGGCATATGCGGCGTATTTACATGCGCGAGTAACCGTTGGTTGGAGAGGTCGTAAAGCCGCTTGGCTGTGCTTATTTGCTGGCTCAACATTCTTATTTAACTATGTTTATGTAAATATCTGGGGAACTGGAAAACATACCTACTCTGGCTTATAAGAAAACTTTAAAGAGATTTGTTTTAAAGAAAGTTTTATAGCTGACGTAGAAAATCTGGATCATCATCTGGCGGCAAGATTCTGCGTTGCGGCCTGCGATTCTTTCCGGTGCGACGTGGACGACCAGCTATCCAGAAAGCAATAGACCCAATCGTTGAAAAAACAACTATTAAGAGGATCCATCCCCACTTGGGCAAATTTCGAATTTGAGAAGTATCTGTCTTGGCGCAATCTACAAGTGTGTAAATCTGAAAAATAATAGGCAGAACGATCAGTAATCCACGTAGCATGAGCGGAGTCTATTCCATTCTCAAGAAAGCCACAGCGCAGTTGCAAACAGGCCGGCGAAGAGCAATTGCAGCTGACCGGTCTTGGCTAGCAGAGGAATGAGAGCAAGCCCTTGCCGATCACTTCGCACAAGTTTGCTTAATCGAAAAGTGAGGGGAAGTAGAGCAAGCGTGATCAGCGCCCACGGTGTCAGCGTGAGTAGAGCAGCAGTATGCGCAATCACTAATAGCGCAACAAAGAAATTTCGACTGTTTCGATCTCCCAGGCGAACTGCGAGTGTGCGTTTGCCAAAAAGAGCATCCTTTTCTCTATCCCGGATGTTATTGATGGCAAGCAATGCGCAGGCAATGCATCCGACTGGAACTGCAACTATAAAACTCGCAATAGTGATCGTCTCGGTTTGAACGTAAAACGAGCCCATCGTCGCAACCAAGCCAAAAAAAATGAAGACAGAAATTTCTCCATAGCCGCTGTACCCGTATGGACTCTTGCCCCCGGTGTAAGCCCATGCGGCAAACATTGCGACTGCACCTATTGCTATGAGCCACCAAGAAGTCATCGAGGCCAAAATTAAACCCGCGATTCCAGCGATAAAAAATGAGACGAAAGCCGCGCGCTTGACGGCCTGCGCACTTGCTAATCCACTGGCAACAATTCGCGTGGGTCCGACTCTGTCGCTATCGGTTCCGCGAATTCCATCGGAGTAGTCATTTGCAAAGTTCACGCCGATCTGAAGCCAGATGGCCACCTTGAGAGCCAGTGCTGCGCGAAACCAGTTGAAATCACTACCTGCCAGAGATGATGCAACTAACACCGGTGCGATTGCTGCGGGAAGAGTGCGGGGGCGGGCTCCCTGAATCCAAATTGAAACCGTTGTCATTGCATTTGTCTTTCATGGATCATGAGGAGGGATAAAGCCTTACGATCAACTTTTCCAATACTTATCAGGGGCAATGAAGGTAAGGAAATAAATCCTTTTGGTTTAGCAATTTCGCCTAATGAACTAGATAGGAATGCGGTGATCTCACTTGTAGAGACGGTTGATTCACCAGCGATTGCGACATGTAGTGCAGAGCCCCATTCAGCATCTGCAATCGCAAACGCGGCAAATTCAATATTTGGAAAGCGAGATTGAAGAGCACTTTCAACGGCGCTTAAAGAAATTTTCTCTCCGCCGCTAATGATTACATCGTCAGCTCTTCCATCGACAGTGAGCTTGTTATCAGTGAAGGTACCTAAGTCGCTCGTGATGAAAGAACCATCCACAATAGATCGGTTCCATGACTTTTCATCATTAATGTAAATTGATGCGAGAACTGGTCCGCTGATTGCAATTAACCCTTGTGAGGAAATTTTAAGTGCGACTCCATCAAGAGGCTGGTTGTTATAAACACAGCCGCCAGTCGTTTCAGTCATTCCATACGTGGAGACAAGATTAATTCCTAATTCAGTGGCTTGTTTACGGATTGCATCAGGAAGGGCGGCTCCCCCTACGAGTACTGCCTGGCATTTCTGTAAATGATTGAGTAATAGCGCATCACCATTAAGTGCGCGGAAAAGTTGAGTCGGAACTATGGCGGTAAAATCTGCATCCATATATTTATCTGCAGTACGAAGATCGATTGGACTTGTACCAAGTTCAACGCTGCGTGTTAATACATTCACTGCAGCAATGTGTATCATCGGTAAGAGAAGCGACCATTGTTGCCCTGGCTTTGCTCCAAGAAATTTGTGCGAAGCACGGGCTGATGCAACCAGAGCCGATGCGCTGATACCAACTTCTTTTGGGCTGCCAGTGGATCCACTTGTTCCGATTACGACGCAGATTTCCGGCGAGACTGAGGTGGTCGAACATTCACCAAATCCCAATGCCGGCCCAGCTCCCGAAATGGCCGATGCCAAATCGATCATTACCTGGGGGATCGAGCACGCTGCGCCTACGTGTAGCAGTTCTCGTTGTGACGACATATCCATTGCCCACGTAGGCTAGTGCTCAGACCCGTGCAGGAGGAAATGTGAGCAAGCCAATTAAGCGTGAGTTCGGTAGCCGCGCAATCCCAGGCTGGAAAAAAGCTGCGGGCGGAGAGAAATTCACTGACGTTATATATGAAGTTGCTGATTCCATCGCCAAGATCACAATTAACCGACCAGAAGTACGCAATGCGTTTCGTCCTCAAACAATTATTGAACTTCAGAGTGCATTTTCACTTGCGCGAGATGATGAAAAAGTCGGTGTGATTATTTTTACTGGTGCAGGTACCGAAGCCTTTTGTTCCGGTGGAGATATGCAAGTACGCGGAGATGACGGATATCTTGGAGATGACTCATTAGCTAAGAAAGGAATTGGTCGCCTCAATGTTTTAGATCTACAAGTACAAATTCGCCGCACGCCCAAACCTGTCGTAGCAATGGTTGCGGGCTGGGCGATTGGTGGAGGACATGTTCTTCATGTGGTCTGTGACTTAACCATCGCAGCAGATAATTCTAAGTTTGGACAGACAGGTCCAATGGTGGGCTCTTTTGATGGCGGCTATGGTGCCGGTTTACTCGCAGCACATGTTGGACAGAAGAAAGCACGTGAGATTTGGTTCCTCACTCGCCAATACGATGCACAAGAGGCGCTCGCAATGGGGTTAGTGAACGCCGTTGTGCCTGTTGCAGAACTAGAAGCCGAAACAGTGTCCTGGTGTCGAGAAATGTTGCGTAATTCGGCAATGGCACTTCGCTTGCTCAAAGCCAGCTTGAATGCGGCAGATGACGGTCTGGCAGGAGTTCAACAATTAGCAGGGGATGCAACTTTGCTTTTCTATATGACAGAAGAAGGCCAAGAGGGACGAAACGCCTTTAATGAAAAGCGACCACCAGATTTTGGGAAATTTCCAAGGCGTCCTTAAATGCTGGATTCAATTCTTGAATCTCTTCACGTCGTTGATCTTCCAACTAAAACTAATTTTCGCGGAGTCACCTCTCGCGAAGTTGCTCTTTTTCAAGGTCCCGCTGGATGGGGTGAGTTCTCCCCTTTTCTTGAGTACAGCCCCAAAGAATCTGTCCCTTGGCTGGTAAGTGCAGTAGAAGCAGCCCTTATTTCACCGCCCACTCCACTGAGAGATTCAATTCAAGTCAATGCCACCTTGCCAGCAATCAACGGAGATGCCGAAATTGCTGAAGTACTTTCTTGGTACCCAGGGTGCACTACCGTGAAAATAAAGGTGGGTGGCAATTTAATTCAAGATTTAGATCGTATTGGCTCTGTTCGAACACTCGCTCCGGACATAAAGATTCGCATAGATGTGAATGCAAATTGGAGCGTAGACGAAGCATTTCGGGCGATCGGAGCCATATCTGAAATCGGCTCCATTGAGTATGTAGAGCAACCTTGCTCGACTTTGGATGAGCTTCGTGAATTAAAAAGGAAATTGCCGCCCACAGTTTTGATTGCCGGAGATGAAGTAGTGAGAAAAGCTTCGCATCCGATGGAACTCAATCTTGCTGGCGCCGTTGATATCGTGATTCTTAAAGTTGCTCCTCTTGGAGGAATAAAAAGATCACTTGAGATTGCAAAGAAACATTCTCTTCCTACTGTTGTTTCTAGCGCGCTGGAATCTGCTGTTGGGATTTCTTACGGACTCGCACTCGCATCGGCTACATTGGAATCGCAATACGCCTGTGGCCTAGCGACGGGCGCCCTCCTTCGTGCAGATGTTGCCGCATCCTTCATCGCCCAAGGGTCCATGAAAGTTGGTGTAGTCGAGCCATCTACTCAACTTCTTGCCTCTCTTGCAGTTTCTCAAGAAAGATTAGATTGGTGGCGAGGGCGAATACGAGATACTTGGTTAGCAGGTTCTCAACAATGGGTAGAGCGTGAAGGGTGGGCTTGGTGAACACTTCAACGCAGCTTGCACGCGATCTTGTAAGACAGATGATTGCTGGCGGTGTCACTAACGTGGTTGTGTCCCCAGGTTCACGAAATGCTCCACTATCGATAGCACTTTTTGCTGCGCAACAAGCAAAACTTATAGAAGTGCACGTTCGCATCGACGAGCGCACTGCAGCTTTCTTCGCTCTAGGAATTGCGAAAGCTTCGAATAAGCCAGTCGCAGTTGTTTGCACCAGCGGTACAGCCGCAGCTAATTACCATCCCGCAATACTAGAAGCTCACCATTCACAAGTGCCCCTACTTGTAATAACTGCCGATCGCCCAGAGCATCTGCGTAAAACTGGAGCTAACCAAACCACAATGCAAATGGGACTTTATGGTGGTGCGACAACCTTTTCAGCAGATGTCGCAGGTTCTAATTTCGATTTAACTCAAGCTTTTGCTGGATTACGCATAGGTCCAGTTCACCTCAACGTTCAGTTTGATGAACCCCTATTACCTGACGACGATGACGGATGGTTAAACCAGATTAAGAAGGCAGCGTTTGATTGGCTTCCATCAACACAGAACGCAACGATTGAGATCAAGACGGGTCGTGGCGTCATAGTGATTGGGCACGATCGCGGAGGATTCGACCCCGCAGCAATTTCTAATTTTGCAAGAGAAATTGGTTGGCCAGTCGTGGCAGAGGACCCTTTGACTTTTCCGGATTCCATTGCGCATGCGTCACTGTTTTTAACTTCCGAAAATACACGCAAGACCCTAAAACCCGATGCGGTAATTGTCATCGGGCGCACAACACTTTCACGCTCAATTAATGCTCTAGTCAAATCTGCAGGTGTAGAAATTGTTCTTGACCCTCGTATCAAGAATGTCGATACCAAGCGAAGCGCAGATCACCTCTACTCGACTATTCCAACGGTTAGCGTAGGAGGACCAATTGATAATCAGTGGCGAGAGCTGTGGAATTCTTATAGCAAAAAAACTATCGCTTTGATTGAAAAGTTACCCGCGTGGAGTGAGGCAAGTATTGCTAGGAATATTTCGCGCGAGCTGCCAAAGAACTGCGCGCTCTTTATCTCTTCCTCTCGTCCAATTAGAGATATTGAAGGTTTTGCCTCTGCGCGCGAGAGTGTTGAAACCTTTGCTAACCGTGGGCTTGCCGGCATTGATGGGAATATCTCTACTGCCCTTGGGATTGCAACCCAACGTACATCCACATTTGCAATTGTTGGTGACTTATCTTTTCTGCACGATATGACTGGCCTGATTGGAGCAGAGGCAATTAACTGTCGAATTTTAGTAATCAACAATGATGGGGGAGGGATTTTCTCGACTTTGCCGCAATCGGGTACCCCAGGGTTCGAAGTGATTTTCGGGACACCACATGGATTAGATCCGGCAGCGATTGCGCAATCTATGGGTATTTCGGCGGTGACAGTGAAGGATGAAGTGCAACTCACCAAGGAAATGGGAAAGCCAATTCAAGGTTTATCGGTCATTGTTGCGGAAGTTCCAAGCAGAGAAGAAAATGCGATGACTTTAAGAAATTTGTATTCAGAATTACTGTAAAGCACTTTTCATTGCAACGAATTTCACTTGGCTCTCAGCATATTCTTTTTCAGGAATAGAATCTGTCACGATTCCACAACCAGCAAAGAGTCGAATCTCATCCCCAGTAATTTGGCCACAACGAAGTGCAATACCTAGTTCACAATCTCCTCGAGAATCAATCCAACCGACAGGTCCGGCATAGCGACCTCGTGACATGCCTTCTAGTTCGGTAATCAACTCCGATGCATTTGCTGTAGGAGTTCCGCAGACTGCCGCAGAAGGATGAAGCTTTTCTAAAATTACAAACGCATCTGTGTGATTGACTGTATCAACGACAGCCCCTGTTACATCGGTGGCCAAGTGCATGACATTTGAAAGATGTAGTACAAACGGAGAGTCCGGAACGTTTGTTGAGGGACAAAACGGAGCCAGCGAGTCTGCGACCGAACGAACTGCATATCCGTGCTCTTCTAAATCTTTTGATGATCGTGCAAGAGATGCAGCAAGCGCTAAATCCTTTTCATCATCGCCCGTCTTGCTAATTGTTCCGGCTAACACTCGTGATGTGACCATTCCTCGATGGAGGCGAAGAAGTAATTCGGGAGTTGCACCGACAAGACCTGCCACGGTAAAGCACCATGTAGATGGATATTCAGCGGCCAATTTGAGAAGTATTTGTCGTGGATCAATCTCACCATCTGCAGATGCGGTGAGATCTCTGGCCAGTACTACTTTGTCTACTCGAGAATTGCGGATTGCTTGGATTGCTGTGTCCACTTGCTGCTGCCATTGTGGCGCCGAAAGCGTTCCATCTCGCCACGAATATTGATGTGGCCTGAGAGCTTCAGGTTTTTCGGGCAAATCGGGTTGTGATTTGTCGCCAATCCAAGTAATCCAAGATTTGCCTCCGCGCATACCCACTACTACTTCGGGAATAACAAGAACAGAATCTTCATCTTGCGAAAACGAGAAAGAAGAAAACATTATTGGGCCAGTTCCGATTGCATGAACCGAGTCGGTAACAGCGAATTTCTCCAAGTGTTTGTGCCACCAGTTTTGTGCATCGCGAAACCGATGTGGACCCGAGACCGTTGTTGTGGCGAAAACTCCCCAACCAACCAGGCCGTCTCCACCCCGCACCCACGACAAGGGATTGTCTTTAGGCAGCAACTCTAAAAGCGGAAGATGGTCGCCTAAGCGCGCGGTTGTTACAGGAATTAGTTGGGGCACAATGGATATTTACTTTTGTACAAAGCGCCAAACAAGTGGCAAAGAAGTTCCAGCGATTGCAATCTTAATAACTTCTCCAACAATGAATGGCGTAAATCCTGCAGAGATTGTCCAAGTCCAGCTTTTGTCAGTGAAGGCATGAAGCCAGAAAAGTCCAAAGGAAAAAATGATTACGTTGCCGAGCAACATTGCAGGAATGGAAGTGATGATTCGTTGATCCCAACGGCGACCAGCGAGCGCACCAATAACGAAAGAGGCAACTAACATTCCAACTAAGTACCCACCTGTTGCGCCAGTGAGACGTGCTAATCCATGTCCGGCATTAGCAAAAACAGGAGCGCCTGCGATTCCAACCAAGATGTAGGTTAAGAAAGTCATTACACCCAACGATGCGCCGTAACTCGATCCGATCAGTAGAACAGCCAGAGTCTGTCCAGTGACAGGAACGGGTGAGCCAGGAATTGGAAGTGCAATTTGGGCAAGGGCTGCGATAAAGAGCGTTCCTGAGGCAACGAGCACAGAGGAAGTCAGGGCGCTGGAACGAGGCAAGAGTGCGCTTCGAAGTGAAATGCTCGAGGTAGACATATCCGCTCCTTCTAGAAAGCCGTCAGGTTTTGATTTGTGAGGTGAGCCTACTCTGCAGGAGAATAGAGCCATGGCCCGCGCGAATCTCAATAAAGACCCTGATGAAGTTGCGGCGATGTTTGATGGCGTGGCAAAGCGCTACGACCTAGTTAATGATCTCCTGAGCTTAGGCAGAACTCGAGCGTGGCGAAAAGCGACCACAGCGATCATCGCTCCTGCACCCGGGATGAAGATTCTTGATCTGGCCGCCGGCACGGGATCATCGAGCGCGCCCCTGGCTGCAGCCGGGGCCGATGTCATCCCCACCGATTTTTCACAGGGGATGCTCACAGCTGGACGCGCTCGCCACCCCCATCTGCCTTTTACTCACGCGGACGCACTTGATCTGCCCTTTGAACCGAACCGATTTGATGTCGTCACCATCTCCTTTGGCCTTCGAAATACTGCCGATTGTGACAAGGCTCTGGCTCAAGCCTTGCGAGTCACCAAACCAGGCGGTCGAATCGTCATAGCTGAGTTTTCGCACCCCACATGGCGCCCGTTTCGCACTATTTATATGAATTATCTGATGAAGGCGCTACCTGTAATCGCTAGGAAAACCTCCAGTAACCCCGATGCCTATATTTATCTGGCCGAATCGATTCAGAGTTGGCCAACCCAGCAGGAGTTAGCGGATCGAATGGCGCGGGCAGGGTGGAGCCAGGTCGGGTGGCAAAACCTCACCGGCGGGGTTGTTGCAGTTCACATCGGGAGCAAGCCCTAACGGTCATAAGCACTGCGTTGGCGACAATAGGATTTCCCCACCATGAACTCCACAGGCAATCCCTATGTACCGATCTTGGTGATTGGGGCCATTGGCTTTGGATTTGCTGCCTTCTCACTTGTTGCAGCTGCGATCACTGGGCCTAAGCGATACAACCGCGCAAAGGCTGATCCATATGAGTGCGGAATAGAACCCAGCCCACAAGCGGCTGAAGGTGGACGTTTTCCCGTGAAGTATTTTCTCACCGCAATGCTGTTTATTATTTTTGATATTGAAATTGTTTTTCTTTATCCATGGGCCGTTACTTTCGACAAGCTTGGCGTTTTCGGATTAGTTGAAATGTCTATATTCATTGCCACTGTTTTCGTTGCTTACGCCTATGTCTGGCGCCGCGGCGGACTGGAATGGGATTAATTGTGGGATTAGAAGAAAAACTACCAAGCGGACTAGTTCTTACCAGCGTTGAGAAACTTGCTGGCTACATGCGCAAGAACTCGTTGTGGCCGGCAACTTTTGGGTTGGCATGTTGCGCGATTGAAATGATGGCAGCAGGTGCAGGACGCTACGACTTAGCGCGATTTGGAATGGAAGTTTTTCGCGCCTCCCCACGTCAAGCAGACCTCATGATTGTTGCTGGTCGAGTTTCAAACAAAATGGCTCCAGTACTACGACAAATTTATGATCAAATGGCTGCCCCAAAGTGGGTTATTGCGATGGGTGCATGTGCCTCATCGGGCGGAATGTTTAATAACTACGCGATTGTTCAAGGTGTTGATCACGTCGTTCCTGTCGATATTTATTTACCTGGATGTCCGCCGCGACCTGAAATGTTAATGGACGCAATTTTGAAGCTCCATGATCAAATTTTTGATGAAAAACTTGGACCAAATCGCGCAAAGGTCATTCAAGAAGTTGAAGCCGCAGCTATGGCCGCCAAGCCAACCCACCAGCTCAAAGGATTGCTTGCATGAGCGAGCAGGGCATGTTTGGCGTTGAAGGCACAGGAGATACCTCCGGATACGGCGGACTTGTTCGCACAGCGGCGTATTCAGGCTCAAGTGAGCGCCCTTACGGTGGATATTTTGACGAAGTTGCAGATGACTTAGAACGCGCATATCCAGATTTTTCAAATGCCATTGAGCGAGTAGTTGTTGATCGCGGCGAACTTACCCTTCACGTAAAGCGTGAGAAATTAGTAGAAGTTGCAATGATTCTTCGCGACAAATTGTTATTTGAAATGTGTCTCGGAGTTAGCGGCGTCAATTATCCGACTGATACAAATCGTGAACTGCATGCCGTGTATCCATTACTTTCGATGACTCACAATCGACGCCTTCGTCTAGAAGTTTCTGTTTCAGATAACGATCCACACATTCCATCACTTGTTGAAGTTTGGGCTGGAAACAATTGGAACGAACGCGAAACTTTTGACATGTTTGGAATTATTTTTGATGGCCATCCTGGACTCACACGTATTTTGATGCCCGATGATTGGCGCGGACATCCGCAGAGAAAAGATTATCCATTGGGCGGAATTCCAGTGGAATACAAAGGCGCAACGATTCCGCCACCAGATGAGCGCAGGTCATATCGATGAACACTTTCACCGATCCATACGCGACCTCGCGTGAGACCACCGAAGGTACCGTTTTTTCTGTTACTGGAGGAGATTGGGATTCACTAGTAACTGAAATTGGGGCGACGAAAGAAGAACGCGTTGTTGTTAACATGGGGCCGCAGCACCCTTCCACTCACGGAGTTTTACGTTTAGTGCTCGAACTTGAAGGCGAAACAGTTAAAGAAGTTCGCTGTGGAATTGGATACCTTCACACTGGTATTGAAAAGAATGCCGAATACCGAAGTTGGACTCAAGGCGTAACTTTTGTTACCCGCATGGATTATTTAGCACCGCTGTTTAATGAGACTGCCTACTGCTTAGGTGTGGAAAAACTACTTGGCATAACAAGCGATGTTCCAGAGCGAGCCAGTGTTATTCGCGTGATGATGATGGAATTCAATCGAATTTCCTCACATATGGTGGCTTTAGGCACGGGCGCTCTCGAACTCGGTGCGCTTTCACCAATGATTTTCTGCTTCAGAGAACGTGAAAAAGTGTTGGATGTCTTTGAATTAATCGCAGGCCTTCGCATGAACTTGGCCTATGTTCGCCCAGGCGGAGTGGCCCAAGATTTACCAGCAGGAGCCCTTCCTAAACTACGCGAGACGGTAAAAGAACTTCGTCGCGACTTTAAAGACAATGAAAAATTGCTCATTGGTAATTCAATTTGGATGAAACGCACAGAAGGCATCGGCTACCTGGATCTAGCCGGATGCACAACTCTTGGAATAACTGGTCCCGTATTGCGGTCAACCGGTATGCCTTGGGACCTTCGCAAAATGTCACCGTATTGCGGATATGAAAACTATAACTTTGATGTCATCACGGCAGATTCATGCGATGTATATGGACGTTTCTTGATTCGTATGGGAGAACTCGAACAGTCATTGCGCATCATTGAACAATGCATCGATAAGTTGGAAACTCTTGAGGGTGCACCAGTGATGGTTGCCGATAAGAAGATTGCATGGCCATCACAGCTCTCACTCGGTGGCGATGGCATGGGTAACTCACTAGAACACATCCGCAACATCATGGGCGAATCCATGGAGTCTTTAATCCATCACTTCAAATTAGTAACCGAAGGTTTCCGCGTTCCAGCTGGTCAGGTCTACACAGCCATTGAATCGCCACGTGGAGAAGTTGGAGTCCATTTAGTTTCCGATGGTGGCACAAAGCCTTACCGCCTTCACTTTAGAGAGCCATCATTTAATAATTTGCAATCAACTTCTGCAATGTGTGAGGGAAGTTTGATTGCTGACATCATCGGCGCCGTTGCCTCCATTGATCCAGTAATGGGTGGGGTTGATCGCTAATGGCATTTACAGACAAAGACCTTCAAGTCATGGATTCAATCATCAATAGATATCCTCGCAAACGCTCTGCGATTATGCCTTTGTTGCACTATGCGCAAAGTAGAGATGGATTTATCACCAGCGATGGAATTGAAACTATTGCGAAGAAACTAGATCTTGAAACTGCTGAAGTTTCAGCGGTGGCAACGTTTTATACCCAATATAAGCGCAAGCCAGTGGGCGAGTATCACGTAGGGGTCTGCACGAATACCTTGTGCGCGGTAATGGGCGGGGATGAGATTTTTGCAGGACTCAAAGATCACCTTGGTATTGAAAATGATGGAGTTACAGCCGACGGCAAAGTTTCTCTTGAACATATTGAGTGCAATGCCGCATGTGATTTCGCACCGGTAGTAATGGCCAACTGGGAGTTCTACGACAATCAAACAGTGCAGTCTGCAAAAGATTTAGTCGATTCAATGCGAGCCGGAAAGCCAAAGGCGCCTACACGTGGGCCCGATGTTTTGCAGAACTGGAAAGAGACTTCAGCTGTTCTTGCTGGAATTAATGACGGTCATGCAAATGAAGGCGTACAGGCAGGAGCACCTACATTGCTTGGACTAAATATTTCCAAGAAGGGAGCAAGGGGATGACTCAGTTAACTCCCGTGCTCTCAGCACATTGGGATGAAAAGGATTCGTTCACGATTGCAGGTTATAAGCGCCATGGTGGCTATGACGCTGCTGCTAAAGCGCTAAAAATGGAACCAGATGCAGTGATTCAACTTGTAAAAGATTCTGGACTACGTGGACGTGGTGGTGCAGGTTTTCCTACAGGAATGAAGTGGGGATTTATTCCGCAAGGAGATAATAAGGATCACTACTTGGTGGTCAACGCTGACGAATCCGAGCCAGGCACTTGCAAAGATATGCCTTTGCTTCTTGCAAATCCACACGTCCTCATCGAGGGTTGCATCATTGCCTCGTATGCAATTCGTGCCAAGTACGCTTTTATTTATATTCGTGGAGAAGTTACTCATGTAGTGCGCCGAGTTCAGCAGGCTATTGATGATGCTTATGCAGCTGGACATCTCGGAAAGAATATTTTTGGTTCTGGCGTAGATCTTGAGTTGGTGCTTCATGTTGGTGCCGGTGCATATATTTGCGGTGAAGAAACCGCATTACTCGATTCCCTTGAAGGTTTTCGCGGACAACCCCGCTTACGTCCACCTTTCCCTGCTATTGCTGGCCTTTATGCACGGCCCACTGTTGTAAATAACGTTGAATCTATTGCATCAGTTCCGGCAATTATTGCTCATGGCGCAGAGTGGTTCTCATCCATGGGAACTGAAAAAAGTAAGGGTATGACTTTGTATTCACTCTCTGGCCACGTAACTAACCCAGGACAATTTGAAGCCCCGTTAGGAATTACTCTTCGCGAACTTCTTGAAATTTCGGGTGGAGTCCGGGCTGGGCATCAACTTAAATTCTGGACACCTGGTGGCTCTTCTACTCCAATATTCACATCGGCACATTTAGATACACCTCTGGATTACGAAGGTGTATCGGCTGCTGGTTCGATGCTTGGCACAAAAGCACTCCAGATATTCGATGAAACGACATGCATCGTTCGCGCAGTACTTCGTTGGACTGAGTTTTATAAGCATGAATCCTGCGGTAAGTGCACCCCATGTCGCGAAGGCACTTGGTGGTTGGTTCAAATTCTTCGGGATTTGGAAAGTGGAAAAGGTTCCGAAGCCGATCTTGAAAAGTTGCTCGACCTGTGTGACAACATTATGGGTCGCTCATTCTGTGCACTTGGAGATGGCGCAACAAGTCCTATTACTTCTTCTATCAATTACTTCCGTGAGGAATACATCGCTCACTTAACACACGGTGGTTGCCCGCTAGACCCCCATGCAGCAACTGTTTTTGCATCAGCGAAGGCAGGTGTTTGATGAGTAACGAAGTCGTGGACATGATCACGGTTGTCATTGATGGGTTCGAAGTGTCAGTTCCTAAGGGAACATTGGTTATTCGCGCAGCAGAAAAACTAGGAATCCAGATTCCAAGATTTTGCGATCACCCGCTCCTGGATCCTGTCGGTGCGTGTCGCCAATGTTTAGTTGATATTGAAATCAACGGACGTGCATTTCCAAAACCTCAGGCCTCATGCACTATCCCAGTAGAGCCAGGCATGATTGTTAAGACACAACTTACTTCGGCAGTGGCAAAGAAAGCGCAAGAAGGCGTAATGGAAATGTTGCTGATTAACCATCCACTTGATTGCCCAGTGTGTGACAAGGGTGGAGAGTGCCCATTACAGAATCAAGCAATGAGCAATGGGCAAAGCGACTCACGCTTTGAAGGCACCAAGCGCACCTTTGAAAAACCAATTCATATTTCTTCACAAGTTCTCCTTGATCGTGAGCGTTGCGTTTTATGTGCTCGCTGCACACGTTTTTCAGAACAAATTGCATCTGACCCATTTATCACTTTGAACGAACGTGGCGCGTTGCAACAAGTAGGTATCTACGAAAAGCAACCATTCGAGTCTTACTTCTCTGGCAATACCGTTCAAATTTGTCCAGTAGGTGCGCTCACTGGTGCCTCCTACAGATTCCGCGCTCGGCCATTTGACCTTGTTTCAACGCCATCGGCATGCGAACACTGCGCCTCTGGCTGTTCGCTTCGAACCGATGTTCGCCGCGGAAAGACTTTGCGTCGCCTTGCCGGAGATGATGCAGAAGTAAACGAAGAATGGAACTGTGACAAGGGTCGTTGGGCATTTAAATATGTGACTGCGGCCGATCGCCTCACACACCCAATGGTGCGAAACGCCTCTGGTGAATTGCAAGAGGCATCATGGCCTGAGGCCATCGCAGCTGCAGCAGCTGGATTGCAAAAAACTTCCGCAGCGGTCTTAGTTGGAGGACGTGCAAGCGTTGAGGATGCATATGGCTACAGCAAATTTGCTCGTGTAACTCTTGGGACAAACAATATTGATTTCCGTTCACGAATTTCAACCGCAGAAGAGCGCGACTTTATTGCCTCCACAGTTGTACGTGCAAAGACTACATATCGCGATATTGATCGCGCTGATAGCGTGCTACTTGTTGGGTTCGAACCAGAAGAAGAGTCACCAATCGTTTTCTTGCGAATTCACAAGCAGGTCAGAAAGCGCGCCTTGAAAGTGACTGCGATTGCTTCCAAATTGTCCATCGGAAACGAAAAACTTAGCGCCAACTTTGTTTGTGTAGCACCCGGGTCAGAAGCAACAGCCCTTCCATCCGTAGCGCTCACTGCGCAATCTGTAATTCTTGTCGGGGAGAGAGCATGCGAGAGCGCAGGTCTACTTTCTGCCATTGCAGCCCTTGCAGAAAAAACAGGTGCAAAACTTGCTTGGATTCCTCGTCGTGCGGGGGAGCGCGGAGCGATTGCCGCTGGCGCTATTGGAAATCTCTTGCCAGGTGGGCGTCCAGTTGCCGATGCATCTGCTCGCGTCGATGTCGCTGCGGCGTGGGGAGTTACCTCGATACCTTCATCTCTTGGCTTAAGTAGCGATGAAATCATCGCTGCAGTGAACAAAGGCACAATTGGAGCACTTGTTGTTGGTGGAGTAGATCCGCTTGATGGTGAGAATCACCACGAGATGCTTGAAGCTCTTCAAAAAGCATTTGTTGTTTCACTTGAGATTCGTCCCAGCGCAGTGACCACACTTGCTGATGTCGTCTTGCCAGTGGCTGCTGTGACTGAAAAATCTGGTTCCTTCCTTGATTGGGAAGGCCGCAGCCGCAACTTTGAAGCAGCTGTTGTCGATTCCCTTCAGCGAAGTGATGTGAGGTTGTTATCAATGATCGCTGATGAAATGTCGAAGCCAATCTCGCTTTCAACGGTGAAGGCCGCTTCGAAAGAATTTGCATCTCTTGGAAATTGGGATGGCGCCCCATCGGCACTTTCTTTAACTTCAGTTCAAACTGTTTCGGCGCTGCAAGCAAACGAGGCGCTTCTAACTTCTTGGCGCAGACTCTTGGATGAAGGGTCCTTGCAGCAGGGCGAAGAGAATTTAGCGGGCACTGCTCGTAAGCCAGTTGTCGTAATTTCTCCAAAGCGGGCCGCATCCATCGGCGTCACAGATGGTGAAGCTGTACGAGTTTCGAATTCTCATGGCGCCATTGTTCTTCCAGTATTGGTTGAGGCAATTCATGACGATGCAGTTTGGCTGCCCCGCAATTCGCGTGGCTCACATCTTCTCGCCACATTTGGAGTTGCAAGTGGCGCTGTCGTAACGGTGGTGAAGGACTAATGACAACTGCACAACTACTCAGTCAAGATCCGGGTTGGCTCATTGCGGTTAAAGGACTTTTTGTCTTCATCGGGTGCGTACTTTTAACATTGATGTCGGTATGGGGCGAACGCCGAATTGTTGCTCTTATGCAGATGCGCATTGGCCCCAACCGGGTTGGCCCATTTGGTTTAGTGCAGGCTCTGGCCGATGGCGTGAAATTGGCTCTCAAGGAAGATTTAATCCCGGCCGCGGCTGACAAGATTGTATTTATTATCGCGCCAATAATTAGTGCAACGACATGTTTCATGTCATTTGCCGTGATTCCAATAACGGGGCCAGTGACGCTATTCGGCCACAAAACTGCGATGCAGTTAACCGATCTACCTGTTGGCGTTCTTTATGTTTTGGCAATTGCATCTGTAGGTGTTTACGGAATTGTGCTTGCAGGTTGGTCTTCGGGATCTACTTACCCACTCCTGGGAGGATTGCGATCGAGCGCACAAGTGATTTCCTATGAAGTTGCTATGGGGCTTTCACTTGTTGCCGTCTTTATTTACGCAGGATCCATGTCAACATCAGAGATTGTCGCAGCTCAGCAAAAGTGGTGGTTTGCCGTAGTCCTCTTCCCGTCCTTTGTAATTTATGCAATCTCTATGGTTGGCGAAACCAATCGCGCGCCGTTTGACCTGGCTGAAGCAGAAGGCGAACTTGTCGGTGGTTTCCATACCGAGTACTCATCATTGAAATTTGCACTCTTCTTCTTGGCCGAATACGTCAATATCGTTGCAGTCTCTGCTCTTGCTACAACATTATTCTTGGGCGGCTACCACGCATTGCCCGGTCTTACCTTCACCGAACAATGGTGGGGTGGCTGGTTCACTGCGATCTGGTTCTTCTTTAAAGTTTTATTCTTCTTCTTTATATTCGTATGGCTGCGCGGAACACTTCCACGTCTTCGCTATGACCAGTTCATGAAATTTGGTTGGAAAGTTTTGATCCCCGTGAGTTTGTTCTGGATCATGATCGTTTCCACTCTTCGTGTGTTGTCATTACACGGTGCATCTCGAATTACAGTGATCGGATTTGCAAGCGGCATCGTATTGATCGTCTTACTCATCAATATTGCTTACGATTCTTCTCGCAAGCGCGCTTCAGAAAAACCATATGCAGATGTCGCGCCACCATCATTTCCCGTTCCACAATTGCCGAGCGAAAGAGCGGAGAATCCACGTGGCTGATCTTCATAATCACGATATAGAGCCAACAAGACCCGATCTTGGTTTAGAGGCGGTGAGCTCTGCACCAGTGGTAAACGATGGTCCCGCTCCCATGGGAAAGCAGTTGCTTGGTTTTTGGGTCACATTCCGTGCCATGTTTAAGAAACCAAACACTGTCCAATATCCAGAAGTTAAAGAACCAACTGCGGAGCGATTCCACGGACGCCATCAACTTAACCGTCACCCAGATGGTCTCGAGAAATGTATTGGATGCGAACTTTGTGCATGGGCTTGCCCAGCGGATGCCATTTATGTTGAGGGAGCGGCAAATACTCCTGAAAATACAATGTCTCCTGGAGAGCGCTACGGCAAGGTTTACCAAATTAATTATTTGCGATGTGTATTTTGTGGGTTATGCATTGAGGCTTGCCCTACTCGCGCTCTGACAATGACTAATGAATACGAACTAGCTGATAACTCTCGCGAGAGTTTGATTTTTGAAAAGCAAGATCTTCTAGCCCCGCTACGTGCGGGAATGTTGATGCCTCCACATCCAATGTATCCAGAAATGAATGACACAAATTATTACAAAGGCGATGTACCCCATGCGCATCCATCACAGGAGGTGAAGAATGATTAGCCTTGCAATCAATGTTGGTCAGACACAGACTCCTGAGGCTGTACTTTTTTGGGTGCTTGGACCGCTTGCCGTTCTAGCAGCCTTGGGGATGTTGCTGGTTAAGAAGGCAGTTCATTCAGCACTGCTTCTTGCGTGGGTAATGATCACCTTGGCGATTTTTTATATCGCACAAGATGCTGCATTCCTAGGGATTGTCCAAATTGTTGTGTACACCGGAGCGGTCATGATGCTCTTCCTCTTTATTTTAATGTTGGTCGGCGTTGACTCCGCTGATTCACTTACAGAAACAATTCGCGGACTTCGCCCCATCGCCATCGTTGCTGCAATTGGATTTGGCGGACTCATGATTTCGCTACTTGATCGAGCAACTTTAGGGCGGCAATTAGTTGGCCTCGCTGCTGCAAACGAAGCCGGAAACGTTCAAGGCCTTGCTGGGTTGCTCTTTTCTAAGTATGTGTGGCCTTTTGAAATTGTTTCCGCACTTTTGATTACTGCCGCACTCGGAGCGATGGTGCTAGCGCATAATCACCGAGTGATTGCTCGTCCCACGCAGCGCGATCTTGCCACCGCACGTTTTCGCTCCGGATCACTTTCAACGGCTGCCGGCCTTCCAGGCCCTGGTGTGTATGCACTACACAATGCAGTTGATGTTCCTGCGCTGTTGCCAGATGGATCAGCCTCTGAGGCTTCAATTTCTGCAACATTGAAGGCTCGCGGAGATGTAATCGATTCACGCCCATTCCAACTCAAAGAACTTGAGGAGGATAAATAATGAATGCCGCTAATTACCTTTATGTATCCGCACTCTTGTTTACGATTGGCGCAATTGGTGTAGTTGTCAGGCGCAACGCAATAGTTGTTTTCATGTGCGTCGAGTTGATGCTCAATGCAGCAAATCTTGCCTTTGTAACTTTTGCTCGCATCAACGGCAACCTAGAGGGTCAAGTAGTTGCCTTCTTCACGATGGTTGTCGCAGCCTGTGAAGTTGTAGTTGGGTTGGCAATTATCGTCACCATCTATCGTTCTCGTCGATCGGCATCGGTTGACGATGCTAGTTTGCTGAAGCGGTGATCTCTTGACTAGCAATTCACTTGTATATTTGATCGCACTGCCATTATTTGGATCTGCCGTCCTATTGTTAGCAGGCCGACGCTCAGATCGTTGGGGACACCTCTTAGCAACCGCGCTTTCTGCCGGTTCTTTTGGAATTGGCTTGATGCAGTTCTCGCAGATGCTCTCTCGCAGCAATGAGCAACGTGCAGTCTCCCAAAAGCTCTTTAGCTGGATTTCCGTCGGATCCTTCGAGGTTGATGCCGGCTTGATGCTTGATCAGCTTTCAATTTGTTTTGTACTTCTCATCACTGGCGTTGGCACGCTAATTCATATCTATTCAATTGCATATATGTCACATGACCATGATCGCCGTAGATTCTTTGCTTTCTTGAATTTCTTCATCGCAGCAATGTTATTGCTGGTTCTCGGAGATTCTTATCTCAATCTTTACGTTGGCTGGGAAGGCGTAGGTCTTGCTTCCTACTTGCTTATTGGGTTTTGGAATCAGAAACCAACGTATGCCACCGCAGCAAAGAAGGCGTTTATTGCAAACCGCGTAGGCGATATGGGCCTATCGCTTGCAATCATGATTGCATTTGCGACACTGGGAACCGTTTCATTTGCTGGAGTCAAAGAGCATGCATCTCAAGCATCTACCGGTGCACTTACTGCCATCGGAATTATGTTGCTCGTTGCAGCGACCGGAAAGTCAGCGCAATTCCCATTGCAATCATGGTTGGGGGATGCAATGGCGGGCCCAACACCGGTTTCTGCACTTATTCACGCCGCAACGATGGTTACCGCTGGTGTTTACCTGATTACTCGTTCAAACTTTATTTTTGATGCAGCCCCTACCGCGCAATTATGTGTTGCGATCATTGGCGCGATTACGCTTTTGTTTGGTGCGGTTATTGGTATGGCAAAAGATGACATTAAAAAAGCTTTAGCCGCATCAACGATGTCACAAATTGGCTACATGGTTTTAGGAGCGGGCCTTGGACCTGCTGGTTACGCCTTTGCGATTATGCACCTATTAACTCACGGTTTCTTTAAGGCTGGAATGTTCTTGGGTGCTGGCTCAGTTATGCATGGCATGGACGATGAAGTAAATATGCGACGTTATGGTGGCCTCAGTAAATTTATGCCAATCACTTTCGCAACATTTGGTTTGGGCTATCTTGCAATTATCGGCGTACCTCCATTTGCCGGGTTTTACTCAAAAGATAAAATAATTGAAGTTGCATTTAACGCGGGAGGAATCAAGGGCATTACGTTGGGCGTTGCCGCTCTACTCGGTGCCGCAATCACAGCCTTCTATATGACTCGCGTCGTCATCCTTACCTTTGCTGGCAGTAAGCGTTGGGACGACAAAGCCCATCCACATGAATCGCCGTTTTTAATGTGGGGACCAATGGCATTATTGGCTTTGGGATCGGTTACATCTGGGTTCCTTTTCACACACGGTGATGCGCTGAGAAACTGGCTTGCACCAGTTGTTGAACAAATTCCTGCGCACGAGGGCGAGCTTCTCAGTCCCATGATCGTTTCAATACTTGCACTTGTACTCGTAGTCCTGGGTGTTTCACTTGCAGTGATCAAATACTTCTTGAACGAAGTTCCAGAAACTGTTCCAGAGAACGTCACAATCTTTACCAAACTTGCTCGTCGTGATCTCTTGCAGGATGCCTTCAATGAAGCAGCATTTATGCGCCCTGGACAATCTCTTACTCGCGCCCTCGTAAAAACTGATGTCGCAGTCATTGATGGCGCAGTTCGCGGAATCGCTCGTTTAGCATCTGGCTCTGGCAAGGCGCTGCGCACAACACAAACTGGATTCGTTCGTAGTTATGCCATGTGGATTTTGTTAGGCGCCATCGCCTTAATTGCAGCGATTTGGATGGTCACCCTATGAACTGGTTAACAACGTTGATGGCACTTCCACTTGTTGGTGCCCTAGTTATTTCAGTGCTACCTAAATCAAATGCTCTTGCGGCCAAGAGAGCAGCATTTGCAACAACTTTGATTGTGGCTGGAGCTACGATCACAATGGCGGTGCAATTCCAGCGCGACAATGTTGAAATTCAATTTGTTGAATCACGTTCTTGGATTCCCTCATTTGGAATTAAATATGCTCTTGGTATCGATGGAATTGCACTTGTATTGATACTCCTCTCAGTCTTATTAGCACCGATCGTCGTGTTGGCTGGATGGAACGAATCCAGTGGAGGGCGTTGGAGTGCTAAGACTTTCTATATTTTACTTCTGGTCCTAGAAACGATGATCGTCGGAGTCTTTAGCGCAACCGATGTTTTCCTCTTTTATGTTTTCTTTGAAGCGATGTTGGTCCCCGTATATTTCCTCATCGGGGGATTTGGAACCGGAGAGCGCTCGGCTGCTGCAGTGAAATTCTTACTTTATAGCCTTTTTGGTGGCTTACTTATGCTGGCGTCCATCATCGCTCTCTATGTTTTGTCGGGCGAACAAATCGGTCACACATTTGATCTTGCCGCCCTTTCACATCTGACAATGGATTCAACGACTGAAAACTTCCTTTTCCTTGGATTCTTCATCGCCTTTGCAATCAAGGCGCCATTGTGGCCGCTACATACTTGGCTACCAGATGCGGCTGCATCGGCAACGCCTGGAACCTCTGTTTTGTTGTTGGGAGTTCTCGACAAGGTAGGTACGTTTGGAATGATTCGATATTGCATGACACTTTTTCCTCATGCTACCAAGACGTTTACTCCAATGATTATTGTTTTAGCCCTCATCTCGATTATTTACGGTGCATTCTTGGCAATCGGTCAGAAAGATCTCAAGCGATTGATTGCGTTTACATCGATTTCACACTTTGGATTTATCACCCTCGGAATCTTCTCGATGACTTCGCAAGGGCAATCAGGTGCCACCCTCTATATGTTTAATCATGGATTCTCTACTGCGGCCCTGTTTTTAATTGGCGGGTGGATGATGTCTCGACGTGGTTCATCTAAGATCGCAGATTTCGGTGGGTTGCAGCGCGTAACTCCCGTTATGGCATGGACTTTCTTTATTGCTGGAATGTCGAGCCTGGCACTACCTGGGCTCTCAAGTTTCGTCAGCGAATTCCTTGTATTAGTTGGGACTTATACGCGCTACCCGGTGGCCGCAGTGATCGGAACCTTTGGAATAGTTTTAGCTGCTTTGTACATACTTATTCCGGTACAGCGAGCCTTACATGGCCCAGTAACCCCGGGCAATGAGGGACTTTCTGATTTGAATATGCGAGAGCGCATTGCGATTGCACCTGTTTTGGCAATCATTATCGCTCTTGGTTTCTACCCTTCTCCGCTTCTTAATGTCATCAACCCTGCAGCCGCACACACGATTGCGCAATCAGGCTTTACAGATCCAGTCTCGCAAATCGATGCAAAGGCTGGTAAATAGATGTCAATCTTTACTGCTCCTGTACTTAATTACTCTCTCCTTGCACCGATCCTGATTGTCTTAGCTGGCGCAGTTCTTGGCGTCATGATCGAGGCTTTCGCGTCGAAAGCGATTAGGCCTGTTGCACAATTAAGCCTCACTCTCGGCACTCTCATTCTCGCAATTGCTCAAGTGTGGCGCATACGCCACCAATCCTCACTTACTGCGGCGATGGGGTCTGTCGCTATCGATGGAGCAGCAATTTTGATGCAAGGTGCAGTCTTAGTTATTGCAATACTTGGCGTCTTGCTTATTGCTGATCAGGAGCAATTCACAGTTCTTGCAGCAGCCGTTCCTGGTTCCGAAGAAGAACGCGAATCCCTTGAGAGCGGCCAGAAGCTCACTGAAGTTTATCCACTAACACTTTTTGCAGTCGCAGGCATGTTAGTCTTCCCAGTTTCTAATGACTTAATCTCATTGTTCGTAGCGCTGGAAATGCTTTCCTTGCCTCTTTATCTCATGGCGGGACTTTCACGCCGTCGCAGATTGCTCTCTCAAGAAGCAGCGCTGAAATACTTTCTACTGGGCGCATTTTCATCAGCATTCTTTCTCTTTGGGGCTGCCTATCTCTATGGGTATTCCGGTTCAGTTTCATTGGCTGGAATCCGCGACTCGGTAGTGGGTGGGAGCGGTAATGATGTCTTCTTTCTCATCGGCATAGCATTTCTTTCGATTGGACTTCTCTTTAAAGTGGGAGCAGTTCCATTCCATGCATGGACTCCGGATGTTTATCAAGGCGCACCAACGCCAGTAACTGCATTTATGGCAGCAGCGACAAAGGTGGCTGCTTTTGGTGCCATGTTAAGAATCTTCTACACAGCGTTTGCTAATGCATATTGGGACTGGCGCCCACTCATGACCGTGATTGCAATCATCACTATGTTATTTGGCTCCTTTGTTGCAATTGCGCAAAGAGATATCAAACGCATGTTGGCGTATTCATCTATCGCTCACGCTGGCTTCCTATTAGCAGGTGTGATTGCACTCAATAAAGCAGGGTTAGATGCATCAATTTTCTACCTTTTCGCATACGGAATTGCCACAGTCGGCGCCTTCGCAATCGTGACACTCGTACGAGATTCCACTGGTGAAGTAACGGATCTTAAGCGTTGGGCTGGCCTAGGAAAGCGCTCACCTTTCGCAGCATCACTTTTTGCAACATTCCTTCTAGCATTTGCTGGTATTCCACTGACAAGTGGATTCATTGGAAAGTTTTCAATCTTCTCTGCTGCATATGAAAGTGGAAACAAGGCGATAGTTGTCGTCGGAGTACTTTCAAGTGCTATCGCGGCTTATTTCTATATTCGAGTCATCGTTTTAATGTTCTTTACAGATCCAGCCGATGACGGAACGAGCGTAGTTATTCCTTCAATGTTAACCCGGATCACAGTTATCGCCGCGTTTATCATCACAATCTTCCTGGGTGTATTTCCAGCACCATTACTTAACTTCATTACCTCGCTCGCCTACTTCATACGCTGATGTCTTCAATCGGCATACCCAGTGTTTCAGAGGAGCTAGAAAAGGATCTCACTTCTGGGATGGTCAGAGTAGAAGAGCTTCTTTATTCTCACATTCAGGGTAAGTACCCACTTGTTGCAGAGACTTCTCGACATTTAGTAGCAGCTGGCGGCAAGCGGCTTCGGCCATTATTAACTCTTATAACTTCACATTTAGGGGATCCAGGAAAATCTGGCATTGTTGAAGCGGCGGTTGTCTGCGAACTTACACACCTTGCAACGCTTTATCACGATGACGTCATGGATGAAGCACTCTTGCGTCGGGGCGTTGAGAGCGCAAATTCAAAATGGGGAAATTCAATTGCAATTTTGACTGGCGACTATCTTTTTGCAAAAGCATCAGACCTTTTGGCAGATTTAGGAACAGAAGCAGTTCGATTGCAAGCACGAACTTTCGAGCGATTAGTTATTGGCCAAATTATGGAAACCCAAGGACCAGAAGGTGGACAGGACCCGTTAGAGCACTACCTTCAAGTAGTTGCAGATAAGACTGGATCTCTCATTTCGACGAGCGCTAGGTACGGGGCGCTGTTATCGGGCGCACGATCTGAGATCGTTGAAACAGTCACCGCTTTTGGAGAACAGATTGGAGTTGCTTTTCAGCTCGCCGATGATGTTATAGATATTGCAAGTTCGTCCGAAGATTCTGGCAAGACTCCTGGAACAGATTTACGTGAAGGAGTGCCAACACTTGTGACACTTAATGTGTTGAAATCAAACAATCCAGCGGATAGGGATTTACAAGAACTCTTGCGTGGACCGATAGATTCAGAGGTAGTAGTGGCTCAAGTGCTCGAAGCCCTGCGGACACATCCAGCCCTGGATGACTCGCGTGCACAATTGCTTCAAGTAGCCCAGAAGGCTCGACTTGCTCTAGGACCCTTGCCAATTTGCGATGCAACCGCCGCGCTGTTCTCACTATGCGAAACCGTGATTGAGCGCTCTCACTAAAAAGTTCTAATTATGGAACGGCGAGCTTTCAGTTTGTATTAGCCTTATGGCAACAGCGTTGTTACAAGAATGGACTGGTATGTCTGAGCAGTTTATCCATCCCTTTACTTTCGGAGATCGCACACAATCAGATCTTCTTGGTGGCAAAGGTGCAAACCTTGCAGAGATGGTTCGAATTGGCTTACCAGTTCCTCCTGGATTTACTATTACAACGCATGCATGCAGAGAGTTCTTAGCAAGCGGAGTAGTACCCCCAAAACTCAACGAAGAAATTAAGGCGTCCCTTAAAGCCTTAGAAAAGAGTGTCGAAAAGGAATTTGGTAATCCAAAGAAGCCTCTCTTGGTTTCTGTCCGATCTGGAGCAAAGTTTTCCATGCCTGGCATGATGGAAACCGTTCTTAACGTTGGCATGACTCCAGAGGTAGCAGAAAGTTTGGCTACACAAACTGGTAATCCACGCTTTGCCTGGGATTCGTATCGCCGCTTTATTGATATGTATGGTCGAATCGTTTGCGATGTTCCCCCTGAAGAGTTTCATAAAATTGAAAGTCGTGTGCTTGCAACGTTTTCGGTGGCGAGCATTCCTGAATTAGATGTTGCCGGATTGCGAGCGCTGGCAGATGGGTACATAAAAGCCACTGAAGCAATAACCGGAGTGTCTTTCCCCACCGATCCATATGACCACCTCACACGTTCGATTGAAGCGGTCTTTCATTCTTGGAATTCGGAGCGCGCTCAGCTTTATCGCCGCCGTGAACGCATTCCTTCAGATCTTGGCACTGCAGTCAATATTCAATCTATGGTTTTTGGAAATCTGAGTGATGATTCTGGAACAGGGGTTGCCTTTACTCGTGATCCTGCAACTGGGGAACCAGGCAGCTATGGAGATTACTTAGAGAGAGCACAAGGCGAAGATGTAGTTGCTGGTATTCGCAACACCATGTCCTTGGTCGAATTTGGCGAAAGAGCACCAAAAGTGCATGCTGAATTAGAACGGGTCATGAAATTACTCGAGGATCATTACAGAGATTTATGCGATATTGAATTCACGGTTGAAAAAGGCAAGCTCTGGATATTACAAACTCGCGTGGGTAAGCGCACTGCAGAGGCCGCATTCCGAATTGCAACGCAATTGGTTGATGAAGGCAAAATCTCTATGGATGAAGCGCTGGTGCGCACCTCTGGAGATCAGCTCGCCCAACTTATGTTTCCGCAATTTGACCTCACTGGTTCTGTCAAACCGATTGCTACAGGTATTCCAGCATCACCCGGCGCAGCAGTGGGCGAAGTAGTCTTTGACTCTCGTCGCGCATTTGATTTAGCTAAGGGCGGGCGCAAAGTTATTTTGGTGCGCCGCGAAACAAGTCCGGATGATTTAGTGGGAATGGTTGCCTCTGAAGGAATCTTGACCAGTCGCGGCGGAAAAACATCACACGCAGCAGTTGTTGCTCGTGGCATGGGTAAGACTGCCGTTTGTGGCACCGACAGCATTTCAGTAGATGAGCGAGCATCGCTCTTTACAGCAGGAAGTTTGACTGTTTATGAAGGTGAAACGATTTCTATCGATGGCTCCACCGGAAATGTTTATCTAGGCGTTATCCCCGTTATTGCATCCCCAGTAACTTCTTATCTGGAAGGCCTACTTTCTGCCGCAAGTGAAGAAGCATCGCCAGTTGTTAAGGCAGTGGACCGAATCTTGACTTATGCAGATGAAATCCGCACCTTAAATGTGCGCACTAATGCTGACACACCAGAGGATGCAATTCGTGCCCGCATACTTGGCGCCGAAGGTGTTGGACTTTGCCGCACCGAGCACATGTTCCTTGGACCACGTCGTTCCTATGTTGAACGCCTTGTATTAGCAGAAAATGATGAGATACAACGAGCCGTCATTGCAGAGATGGAACCTCTACAACGCGGCGACTTTGTTGGAATTATGATGGCGATGTCGGGCCTTCCCGTCACCATTCGCCTACTTGATCCGCCGCTGCATGAATTTTTGCCGCCACTTGCGCCGATGTCTGCAGATATGGCAAGAGCTGAAGCACTCGGGGAAGAAGTTCCGACCAGGGATGCAGCTATTTTTGCTGCGGTGAAACGCCTCCACGAAGCAAACCCTATGTTGGGATTGCGCGGAGTGCGCTTAGGTATTTTGATTCCCGAGCTTTACAAAATGCAAGTACGCGCATTGGTACACGCATACCTTGAAGTTAAGAAACTTGGACATGACCCCAAGCCGGAGGTAATGATTCCGCTCGTTGCAACTCAGCGCGAACTGTTGTATTTGCGTGAGACTTTGGAAGATGAAATCAAAAGGACTTTTGTTGGTACTGGAAAGAGTTTGGATATTCCCATTGGAACCATGATTGAGACGCCTCGCGCGGCAATTACTGCAGGACGTATGGGGCACTATGCAGACTTCTTCTCATTTGGAACTAACGACCTCACCCAACTTACGTGGGCATTTAGCCGTGATGATGTTGAGTCGACATTCTTGCCGCGTTATCTAGATTTAGAGCTCTTACCGTTTAATCCTTTTGAATCACTAGATCAAGCAGGGGTGGGGATTCTTGTTCGTACCGCAACAGAACAAGCGCGGGCCCTACGACCTGATTTCAAATTAGGTATTTGCGGTGAACATGGCGGAGACCCACGCAGTATTCACTTCTTCCACGAACTTGGACTTGATTACGTTTCGTGTTCGCCATTTCGTGTGCCAGTTGCCCGGTTAGAGGCAGGACGTGCCATGGTTCTAAAAAGCGCTACCGGAAGTTCGGTTTGATTTAAGCAAATCTCCGCCAAGGAAGACAAGCGCTGCCCAAATAAATCCAAAACCAATAACACGTCCAAGTGGCATAGCTTCATGGTTAATTAATGTGGCCACTAAGAACATGATCGTCGGCGTGATGTATTGCAAGAGCCCGCTTACGGTCAGAGGAAGACGAGTTGTGGCTCCGTTAAACCAGAGAAGTGGAACTATCGTGACCACCCCAGCACCCATAAGAAGAAGTGTGAATCTCAATTCTTGTCCAAATTGAGCACGACCCTGGGTTTCTAAATAGATCATGAAGGACAAGCTCGGCACTAAGGCAATAAGTGTTTCTACTGAGAGAGTTTCAAGTGCCCCAAGATTGAGCACCTTCTTGATGAGGCTGTAGGAGCCCCAAGAGACTGAAATTGCAAGTGCAATCCAAGGAATGGATCCGAATTCAAATGTGAGTACCGCAACTCCGAAGACGGCTAGAAGCACAGCGGTCCATTGCAATGGCCGCATACGTTCGCGGAATACGAAAACGCCAAAAGTTACACTGACGAGTGGGGTGATGAAATATCCGATAGAAGCTTCAAGGACTCGATTGACACTGACTGCCCAAATATAGACAGTCCAATTGATTGTTAATAATCCAGATGTTAATGCAAGCAATGACAAAATGCGGGGCTGGCGAAAAAGCATAAACATGTGGCGAAGTTTCTTTCGTGTCGCCAAAAAAATGATGCAGAGTACAAGAGACCAGATTCCTCGGTTAGCAAGAATTTCGAAAGGGCTTGCTTTGCCTAAATAGTGCCAATAAATGGGCAAAAGACCCCATGTAATGTAAGCGGCAAGTCCAAAGAAAAGTCCAGTTGCTTTATGCTCAACTTTAGAAATCAGAGATCACCGTCGTGGAACTATTCGATCTCATGTCCACCCCTTAATCTGCTTAAAAATTTCCGCAATGTGGAAGTTCTTCCAAGATTGCTGAGTTCTCGTCCAAAATCCCAACCGTGCGGTATAGGTGCAATCTTACATTATTAATTCATTTACATTTTCCGCTCTCAAGACTAAATTAACAGCGTAAATACGACCAGTGAAGCGATTGGATGGCGGCATGAATTTACTTGATAGCCTCTATCGCGACTCAAAAATGGACAAGATCTGGTCTTTGGACTCGACAATTTCTTACTGGTTGAAAGTGGAATCTGAATTAGCTGGAGCCCTCGCCGATGCACAAGTCATTTCGCGCAATGATGCCGAGGCCATTAGTAAAGCTTGTTCACAAGGCAATATTGACACTGCTCGCTTGATTCGTGAAAGTGCGAATGTTGGCTATCCAATTGTTTCGCTGATTTCGATGGTCTGCGAATCCCTCAGTGCGGAACAGGCTGGAAAAGTACATTGGGGGGCAACAACACAAGACATTATGGATTCGGCGCTTGTGCTCCAAATTAGAGATTCACTCAAACATGTATTAGAACTTCAAGTGCAATTTGGGAATTGTCTATCGGATTTAGCACAAAAGCATGCGAGGACTGTTATGGCGGGACGAACGCACGGCAAACAAGCAACTCCGACAACATTGGGAGCCAAGTGTGCTGTGTTTCTAGATCAACTTGTCGGCGACCGTAGGCGTTTATTGAATTCTTACAGCAGCATCAGCATTGTGTCGCTGCACGGTGCTGCAGGTACTTCGGCAGCCCTCTACCCGCATGGGGAGAGGGTAAGGGGAGCCTTGGCGGCACGATTGAATTTGGAGAATAAAACGATCCCGTGGCATGTAAACCGAAGCGCAGTAATTGAAGTTGGAGATGCGGTTTCTGCTTGCTTACAAACTCTTACTCGTCTTGCACGCGAGATCATAGATCTCTCTCGGACGGAGATTGCTGAAGTCAGCGAAGCAAGCTCTCAGTACAAAGGCGCATCATCAACAATGCCTCAAAAGGCTAACCCGATTGAATCTGAATCGATTATCGGGTTCGGAATAAGTGGATCAACCCACGTTCAGGCACTTCATCGAGCAAGTGAAGCAGGGCATGAAAGATCTGCAGGGGAATGGCAGATTGAATGGAGAGTCCTGCCAGATGTTTTTACCTGTGTGGCAGCGGCTTTAACGCTGGCAATTTCAGCAACAAAGAACCTTCAAGTATTTCCAGATCAGATGGTCAAGAACTGTGCGCTTGATGGCGGTTTGTTATTGGCAGAAGCAGCGATGATGCACGTTGCGCCACGAATGGGTCGGGATCAAGCTCACAAATTGCTGTATGAAGTATGCAGGGATACTAGAAAACTTAACGAGAACTTTGAACGTTCACTTCGTGCACATCTTGGTGAGAAATTTGACGGCCTCTTTAAGGATTTTTCTTTCGATCCATCCAATCATGTGGGCGATGCTTCGCGAGTGGCACTCGAGGGCGTGCGAATTTGGTCTGTTTCAAAAGCAGATTCAAATCCGATTTAAATACATGAGAGTAATTATCGCTGAACTTAAGCAAGAATCAAATACCTTCGCACCCCTGACAACTGTCGAGGATTTCAATGGATTTCATTTACTCTATGGTCACGATGTAATTGAGAAGCTCCAGGGCACAAACAGCGAGATTGCTGGATTCCTTAATGTCTTAAAAGCTAAGGGTCATGAAGCAATACCGATGATGGCCGCCTTTGCAGTTTCCGGTGGCCCACTCACTGCAGAGGCATACAAGTTTTTAACCGAGCGTCTATATTCTGGGATTCGATCTGCCGGGAAAATTGATGGAGTTCTTTTGGCACTGCACGGCGCAATGGTTAGCGTCGGCGAATCCGATGCTGATGGAGCAATTATTGAAAAGGTGAGAGAAATTGTTGGCTCAGATGTACCCATCATGGTGACAATGGACCTACACGCAAATATCACAAAAAAGAAGATCAAGAATGCAACGACCATTTCAGGTTTTCGCACCTGCCCGCATATTGATCTGATTGAAACCGGTGAACGTGCGGCTCGAATGCTTTGTGGAATTCTTGAAGGAACCTCCAACCCGACAATGGCCTGGCAAAAAGTTCCAATGGTGACACCGGCATGCAAGCAAATTGATTTCAAACCAGGTTCCTATCGAGATTTGTTACAAGAAACAATTTCGTTGGATTTGCGGGGAGCCATCGATAGTTCTGCCTTTACGGTTCAGCCCTGGCTAGATATTCCAGAATTGGGTTACGGAGCGATTGTTATCACCGAAAATAATCTTTCACTTGCAAAAGAACTCACAAGCCAATTGGCTCAGAAGATGTGGGAACTGCGCAGCGATCTTATAGATATCTCTCTTTTGACGCCTTCTCAAGCAATTGAGATTGCACTTAAGAAGAGTTCGGGCCCAGTGGTAATGAGTGATTTGGCTGATGGAACTGGTGCCGGCTCACCGGGGGATAGTTCTGCAGTTCTTGCTGCCCTCGTTGCAGCTAAGCCAAATAAGAGATGCTTAGTAAGTGTGTGTGATCCAGAAGTCGCTCTTTTGGCGGCTTCAGTTGGAGTTGGTGCTGAGATCTCTACATCAATCGGGGCTAAAAGGAGTTTTGAATTCTGTACCCCTACGCAAATTACCGCCACAGTCATTCGAAGCGGTGTTGAGCATTTTAGATTCACCCAAAAAGGTTACAACGGCATGAGAGTTGAAATGGGTCTCTGCGCAGTTCTTGAAATAGGCGAAATACGAGTTCTGGTTACATCACTTCCTGCCTTCACAACTGATCCAGAGTTCTACCGTTGCGTTGGACTCGAACCAAGCACGGCACAAATTGTCGTAGTTAAATCTCATGCTCAATTCCAAGATAGTTATGATGCGATAGCAAGTGAGATCATTTTCCTCGATACGCCAGGAATGAGTTCGGATAATGTGGCAGAACTTCCCTTTACAAAAATAGATCGTCCTCTCTATCCGTGGGACCTGGACCTAGTCTTTGATGCTCGGGTGGCGCTATGAGTTACAAATCTCCCTGGCCATCTCCAATAGATCTTTGGGCAGATCCGCCGTGGCACATGACCGGGAAATGTTTAACGGCCTGGTTCGAAACCGATATTAAACAGGTAGAGAGGATTCTCACGCCGTCGTTTATTCCAAAAGTTGGGCAGAGTGGAGTTGTCACTCGACTTCGTTTTTATGACATCAATTACTCTCCGGTAAACAATGAGAAATTCGCAAAGGAACGCCATTCTGGGCGCTTCAAAGAAGCGGTTATGGCATTTGCCGGTGAGATCAATGGCATAAAAGGTGAGTACTCCGCATTTATGTGGACTGACAGTCTGGTTTATTTTTCTTGGGGGAGGGAGAATTTTGGATGGCCATTGCTGATTTCTGATATTGAACTTTCTGGAAATTTTTGGGATCCATCGTCGGCGGACGCGACGAAAGGAAGAATTAGCGCGGAGGCCGCCACATTGGAGCTGACTTGCCAGAATGAAGTATTGGAAACCCTAACTGTGGGTCAAGCAACTAACTGGCTAACGCCCCGGCGCATTCTTTACCCGCATCAAAAGACGTTCGACAAAAGTGAGCTTTTGATAGTTAGGCCGACAATCCTTGACCCTGGCACACTCACATCTCATCTAGGAGAAGTTCATTTTTCAGCAGCAACGCATTCAATCCTTGCTGGATTACAACCCCTTGGCGCAACCACGATTCATCAACACAGTAATTTCTTATTAAGTGTTGGGAAAGACGTTGAATCTATACCTGAAAAATAGTGTGCTTTAGCGGTAATTCGTAAACTGAACAGCGAACTCCCACTTGGCCGCTTTGATCATCGCAATTGCATCTTGCAAATCATCGCGGCTCTTACTGGTCACTCGAAGTTCGTCGCCCTGAATCTGCGTTTTAATTGATTTTGGTCCTTCATCGCGAAGCAACTTGGCAACTTTCTTGGCATTTTCGGTGCTGATACCTTCTTTAAGTGGACAATTAATCTTGTAAATCTTGCCGCTCAGACCGGGCTCGCCCGGATCAATGTGCTTGAGTGAAACGTTACGCTTGACCAATTTGTCTTTCAATACATCGAGTGTGGCCTTAGCACGCTCTTCTGTGCCCGCCTCAATTAAAATCTTCTCGCCCTCTAGCTCTAATTTTGCGCCAGTATTTTTGAAGTCGAATCGAGTATCAATCTCGCGGATTGCTTGGTTGACTGCGTTATCTAATTCCATTCGGTCAATCTTGGAGACAACGTCAAAACTGCTATCTGATGCCATGAATGTGGCCCTCTTTCATGCGATAAAAGGCGGTATCTGCGCCTACTTGCCTACGGTATCCTTTCACCTCGCACAATCCATAATTGCCGCAAGTTCTGTTCGACCCTGGCGGGTTGCCCGAGCGGCCAATGGGAGGGGACTGTAAATCCCCCGGCTCTGCCTTCGAAGGTTCAAATCCTTCACCCGCCACCATAGTTACTAGCCGAGGTATTTTTGTAAATCCCCATACCTTCGAAGGTTCACATCCGCACGCCAAGCCACCATAGTTACTAGCCGAGGTATTTTTGTAAATCCCCATACCTTCGAAGGTTCACATCCGCACGCCAAGCCACCAAAATTCCGAATTACTGTGATTTCTAGACTCATTTCGTTAATTCCACATAGCCTTGGTTCATGAGCAAAGTTGCCATTATCGGTGCTGGAGTAATTGGATCATCCATTGCCTTAGAACTCTCTCGCAATGGTGATGATGTCATCGTGATTGATAAAGGTGCAGGTGCAGGTCAAGGATCTACAAGCGCTTCTAGTGCGATTATTCGGTTTAACTACTCAACTTTAGATTCAATTGCATTAGCCTGGGAGTCTTATCACTACTGGAAGAATTGGCGTGAGCATCTAGGCGTTGAATTAACTTCATATTCACAACTTTTTGACGTGGGTGTTCTCATGCTAGATGCACCAGAGATTGCAAAAGAAAGAATTGCTGAATTATATACCCAAGCCAAAATCCCTTTTGAATTATGGGATAAAGAAACCTTAGCGATGAAGATCCCACATTTGGATACAGGAAAGTACGGTCCGCCCAAATCTATTAGCGATGAAGGATTCTGGGAGGATTCCACTGATTCTTTAGGTGCTCTCTTTACCCCACAAGGTGGTTATGTGAATGACCCTCTTTTAGCCGCAGAAAATTTGGCGGATGCTGCTCGTTCTCGTGGAGCACAATTTAAATTTAAATCTGTTGTGACAAAGATAATCCAAAGAGAAAATCGAATTATTGGCGTGGAAATTAATGGATCAGAGATGATTAATGCTGAAGTTGTGGTGAACGCATGTGGGCCGTGGTCGGGCGAAATCAACAAAATGGCTGGGGTTGGCAGTGACTTCACTATCAGTGTGAGACCGATGAGACAGGAAGTGCATCAAGTAAATGCACCGCTAAATCTCTTACCTGGCCCCATCATGGGGGATCTAGATTTAGGAATCTATATGCGAGGTACGCCTAATGGTGGCCTATTGGTTGGTGGCACCGAACCTGAGTGTGATCCACTCGAGTGGGTCGATGACGTCGATCAAGTAAATACGAATAGAACTCAAGAAAGATTTGAAGCTCAAGTGACAAGAGCCGCACGACGTCTGCCAGCGTTGCAGATTCCTAATACACCATTAGGAATTGTCGGCGTCTATGACGTCGCCTCTGATTGGACCCCAATTTACGACAAGACTGAGCTAAATGGATTTTATGTAGCCATTGGAACCAGCGGAAATCAGTTTAAGAATGCTCCAATGGTGGGCAAGATTATGTGCCAACTGATTTCAGAAGTTGAAGCGGGTCGAAACCATGATGACGATCCAGTGATTCATAAGGGCTTCTACACGGGAAACGAAATCAATTTGAAAACTTTTTCAAGAAAACGACCATACAACGCAAATACTTCTGGAACGGTAATGGGCTAGTCCGAACAAACTCGCACGTAAAGTTTGTTACTCAACAATCCAAGTATCACCACTGTTGAGAAGTTGTGACAAGTCTCCCGCACCTTGCTTTGCAATGATTTCGTTGACTTGATCGTTGACTAACGAGCCATATCCCGCACGCTCGACGTCACGAAAGATCCCAACTGGGACATAATCCAATGCTGATCCGGAAAGTCGAGAGAGTGCAAATGCGTAGGCTGGATCATCATCGTGTGCGTTGTGAATAACTAAGTCGGTCTCATTGACTCCAGAGAGCGCAACAACTTTAAGGGCTCCGTTTTCACGAATAAGTCCGTGAGTTTCAGACTTGATTGGCTGTCCGTGATTGAGGTGGAGAAGTGATGCGCCTTTAGTGTCATTGTCTTTTACGATGTCAAACGCACCTTCATTGAAGATGGGACAATTTTGGAAGATTTCAATGAGGGCAGAACCCTTATGCGCAGCAGCTGCTCGCAAAATTTCGGTGAGGTGCTTGCGATCGCTATCGACGCTGCGAGCAACGAATGTTGCCTCTGCACCAAGTGCTAGTGAAATTGGGTTAAAGGGAGTATCGAGTGAACCCAAAGGAGATGATTTTGTAATCTTTCCTTGCTCACTAGTAGGCGAGTACTGCCCTTTAGTGAGGCCGTAGATGCGATTATTGAAAAGCAAGATCTTGAGCTCCACATTGCGACGTAAAGTATGGATGAGGTGATTGCCGCCAATTGAGAGCGCATCGCCATCGCCAGTAATGACAAATACAGTTAGATCTGGACGTGAAATTGCAAGGCCTGATGCAATTGTTGGCGCACGGCCATGAATGGAGTGCATGCCGAAAGTTTCAAGATAGTAAGGAAATCGAGACGAGCATCCAATACCGGAAATGAAGACAATATTTTCGCGAGGGATTCCTAACTCGGGCAAGAAAGCCTGCATCGTTGAAAGAATGGAATAGTCACCACATCCCGGGCACCAACGGACCTCCTGGTCTGAGGTGAAATCTTTTTTCGTCAGCGCTACATCAGGCATGAAGTACCCCCATTGTTGTTTCCATCAATTCAGCAGTAGTAAATGGAAGTCCACGAACTTGATTGAAACTAATGACATCCTTAAGGAACTGCGCCCGTAACAGCATTGCTAATTGCCCCAAATTCATCTCGGGGACTATTACTTTTGGATATTTGTTGAGGACTTCACCAAGATTCTTTGGAAAGGGATTGAGGTAGCGAAGGTGGGCCTGTGCCACACGCTCTCCATCGTTGCGTAGGCCTTCGATTGCAGCAGAGATTGGCCCAAAGGTAGAACCCCATCCAAGAACCAAAACTGTTGCATCACCGCTGGGATCTTCAACCACTAAATCAGGTACTTCAATGCCAGCAACTTTTGCTGCACGTGCACGCACCATCAGGTCGTGGTTTGCGGGTTCGTAAGAAATTTCACCAGTCTTATCTGCTTTTTCAAGCCCGCCGATGCGATGTTCAATTCCTTTTGTTCCGGGAATTGCCCAGGGGCGCGCAAGAGTTTTTGGATCCCTTAAATAAGGAAGGAAATCTTCCTGAGTCTTGGCAAATTCAACTCGCATATCTGGAAGGGAATCAATATCTGGAATTTTCCAAGGTTCAGATCCATTGGCGATATAACCATCAGAGAGAATAAAAACAGGTACTCGGTAAGTAGTAGCGATACGAGCGGCCTCTAGCGCAATCGCAAAACAATCACTTGCATGTGATGGTGCAATCACCGCAACGGGAGATTCACCATTGCGCCCAAACATTGCCTGCAAAAGATCTGCTTGCTCTGTCTTTGTTGGTAAACCAGTAGATGGGCCACCTCGCTGCACATCGATGATTATCAAAGGAAGTTCGAGCATGACCCCCAGCCCAATCATTTCGCTTTTGAGTGTGACTCCTGGTCCAGAAGTTGTTGTAATACCGAGCGCCCCGCCATAGGAAGCACCGAGGGCTGAACCGATTGCAGCAATTTCATCTTCAGCCTGGAAAGAAATAACTCCAAATTTCTTGTGTTTTGAGAGTTCATGCAAGATATCTGATGCCGGAGTAATTGGGTATGAACCTAAGAATAATTTAAGGCCGCTTCGTTGTGATGCCGCAATAAGTCCATATGCCATTGCAGAGTTCCCACTGATATTGCGATATTTTCCAGGAGGCATCTGCGCTTTTGCAATATCGTAGGTAACCGAGAAATCTTCGGTCGTCTCGCCGTAATTCCAACCGGTTCGATAAGCCAAGAGATTGGCTTCTAAAATGTCTGGCTTATTTGCGAACTTTGCCTTAAGGAAAATTTCAGTTGATTCAGTGGGACGGTGATACATCCACGTAAGCAATCCCAAAGCAAACATATTCTTAGAACGCTCCGCATCTTTGCGGGAAAGCGAAAGTTCTGACAATGCGGCAACAGTGAGTGAAGTTAGCCCAACAGCATGAACCTTGTAGCTCTCCAGAGATCCATCATCAAGTGGATTTGTTTCATAACCGACTTTGGCAAGGTTGCGAGTGGTAAATTCGTCTTTATCCACGATGATCGTCGCGCCGCGAGCGACATCTTTAATATTTGCTTTGAGGGCCGCAGGATTCATTGCGACTAGAACATCCGGAGCATCGCCAGGAGTTTGAACATGATGGTCGGCAAAGTGCAACTGGAACGATGAAACTCCTAGAACGGTTCCGGCAGGAGCACGAATCTCTGCAGGGAAATTTGGAAGAGTGGAAAGGTCATTACCCAAACTTGCGGTATCCATAGTAAAGCGATCACCCGTAAGTTGCATGCCATCACCGCTGTCTCCAGCGAATCTAATAGTTACCTGAGCAAGTGAAACTACTGGCTTGGTCACCCCTTTATCTTGCTCACTTTGGAGCCATTTGACTAGGGCTTTTTAGAACAAAGGCAATAATTTTCATCTCAGAGCAGGCTCTCACGCCCGCCGCAATAAGTGAGTAACCTCTACGGCGTGCCAGATTTCAAGTCTCACCCGGATGCCATAGTTATTGGTGCAGGAGTTGTCGGGGCTGCATGTGCGCTGAAACTTAGTGGCGCGGGGTTAAAAGTTTTAGTCCTTGATCGTGGACCAATTGCAGGTGGGACGACAGGTGCTGGCGAAGGAAATATTTTAGTTTCAGATAAAGAACCTGGGGCCGAACTTACTTTAGCGATGCGATCCAGAAATGCATGGTTTGAAATTTCTGAAGAAATTGGCGGAGGATTTGAATTAGAAGCCAAGGGTGGAATTGTCGTATCTCGAAGCGACAACGGGAAAACTGCGCTGCGATCTCTTAGCCGACAGCAGGAAGTCGCCGGAGTTGAAGCCATTGAAGTGGGAAGCAAGGAGCTTCGCCTATTAGAACCGTATTTGTCTCATGAAGTGGATTACGGAATTCATTATCCAGGTGATGCGCAATGCCAACCAATGCTCGCAGCAGCGAGAATGCTGCGAATTTTACGCCAGCGTGGTGGAAACGTTATTTCGGGTGCAGATGTGATTGCAATCAACAAAGATTCAGTAGGAGTCAAGAGCGTACTCACCAATCAAGGGGAGTTTGCGACTCGGATTGTTGTTAACGCCACTGGAACATGGGCGGGAGAGATCGCACAACTGGCTGGTTCGTTCTTGCCAATAGCACCGCGGCGAGGATTCATTCTTGTAACTGCCCCAGCTGCTCACTTGATTTCTCATAAAGTCTATGACTCTGACTATGTAGCAAATGTTGCAAGCGGAGATGCCGATTTGCAATCGAGCGCAGTTGTCGAAGGAACAAAGAGTGGAACTATTTTGATTGGCGCTAGTCGAGAAAGAGTGGGTTTTAAATCAGACCTCGATATTTCTATTTTGCGGGTACTAGCGGCGCAAGCTATTTCGCTCTTTCCGGTATTGCGCAATGTTCAACTCGTGCGCGCATATAGAGGATTTAGGCCTTATGCGCCAGATCACCTTCCGGTAATTGGGCAAGATCCGCTGGTAACAGGATTATGGCACGCAGCAGGACACGAAGGCGCTGGCATCGGTTTAGCTCCAGCTACTGCAGAACTCATCACTTCACAAGTAACAGCGGCTACACCGTTTATGGATGCAAGTGCTTTTTCACCGGCCAGATTTACAGCAGTACTAGCATCATGAAGAAATTAACTTTTTTCTTTGACGGAATCGAGGTCTCTGCAATTCCCGGACAGAGTATTGGTGCAGCGCTGCTCGAAAGTGGAACGAAAGTTTTGCGTTCTACACGTATCGAGAATAAGCCACGGGGAATGTTCTGTGGGATCGGTGTTTGTTTTGATTGCCTCGTTGTCATCAATGGAGTTCCAAATCAGAGAGCATGTCTTACTGAAGTTGCAGAAGCAATACAAGTAATCAATCAACAAGGTTCGGGTGCTTATCCCATTGAAGGCGCTTCGTGATCACAATAATCGGAGGTGGTCCGGCTGGGTTAGCTGCAGCTCTTGCAGCAGGAGAATCAGGGTCGAAAGTTTTGCTCATTGACAGCGCTCCGCGACTTGGCGGTCAATACTGGAGACATCTTCCAGAAAATGGTGCATGGGGTAAGCAAGAGGCAATCCGCCATGATTTTGAAAAAGGAAATCAACTTCGACAACGGGTCGCGCAATCTGTAAATATTGAAGTTCTATCCAATGCACATGTGTGGCGTGCCTCGCCACACGATGAGCACATCACTCTTCATCTGCTCGTTGGCGGAGTTGGCCGCACCATTGATGTAAAAAATTTAATTCTTTCAACAGGTGCCTATGACCGATCACTTCCTTTTCCTGGGTGGGATATTCCTGGTGTTATGACACCAGGGGGTGCGCAAGGACTACTTAAAGGAAATTATGTATTGCCGGGAAAGCGGATAGTGGTGGCAGGTACTGGCCCATTTTTACTTCCTGTCGCGGCAGGCTTGGCAGAAGCCGGAGCAGAAATAGTTGCTTTGCTGGATGCAAATCGGCTGACGCGTTGGATCCCGAAGTTTCATATCGTTCTTGCAAATAGAGCGAAACTCAGAGAAGGCCTCGGTTACTTTCAAACTCTAGCGAAATACAAGATTCGGCAACAACGCGGTAGTGCCGTGATCCAGGCAAACGCTGGGTCTGATGGCACACTGGAAAGTGTCACGATTGCAACGATAGGGCGAAATTTTAGAGCAAAAGCTCAAGAGATTATCAAGTGTGACTCACTTGCAGTGGGATGGGGATTCACTGCAGATTTGTCACTGGCAAGTAACTTGAACTTAAAACAGGATGTATTAGAAGAAGACAAAAGTGTTTTCGTCACTGTCGATGAAATGCAGAGAACAAGTATGCAGAATGTTTTCGCTGCTGGCGAGATCACAGGAATTGGTGGCCATCAACTCTCTCTCACAGAAGGCAAGATTGCCGGATTTGCAGCAGCAGCTCAATTTGGCCATTTAACTGATGTCGAACTAAAGGGGAAGTTAGAGCCACTCTTGGCACAGAGAAAGAAAGAACGAAAATTTGCCTCGGCACTTATTTCAAGTTATCCAGTCAAACCTGGTTGGCAAGAGTGGCTAGCCCCTGATACTTGCATCTGTCGATGTGAAGAAGTAACTATGGAGCAAATACAAGACAGCATCACAGAACTCGGAGCCACTGATGCGCGCACCGTAAAACTATTTACTCGTACAGGAATGGGTATGTGCCAAGGCAGGATATGTGGTCGAGCCGTTATCGACATTGTTGGAAGAGAATCAGGGATTAATCCCACAATTCAAGATTATATATCGGCATCAAGTCGGCCAATTGTCACTCCTCTACCCCTAGGAATACTTGAACACGCTCCCCACATTGAATAAGTCTTGATCAGGCACTAAGTTAAACGCCATGGCCCAATCAACGAAACCATGGCATGGAATTCTCACTGCGACAGCGACTCCGTTTCGCGCTGACTTAAGTCTGGACTTTGATAAATACGGGGAACACATTCAGTGGTTAGCTGCTAACGACACTCATGGAGCGATCACAAATGGCTCACTTGGGGAGTATCAAGTCCTGACTCCAGAGGAGCGCCGTAAACTCCTCGAAACTTCTATTGCTGCTGCGCCAAAAGGTTTTCATATTGTTGCCGGAGTTGGCGCATATGGCGCCACTGAGGCACGCAAGTGGGCAGAACATGCAGCAGAAGCTGGTGCGCATGCGCTGATGTTGCTTCCACCAACCTCATACCGCGCCAATGATGACGAAGTGGTCGCTCATTACAAAGAGGTCGGCAAAGTTGGAATGCCAATCATTGCTTACAACAATCCATTTGATACGAAAGTAGATGTGACCCCGCAATTAGTTGCAAAGATTGCCGATGCTGTCGAAAATGTTGTAGCAATTAAGGAATTCTCTGGAGACGTTCGTCGTGTCTGGCAGATTCATCATCACGCCCCACGTATCGAAGTGCTAATTGGCGCTGACGATGTTTTGCTAGAACTTGCCACCGGAGGAGTTGTCGGTTGGATCGCAGGATTTCCAAATGCAATGCCGAAAGAATCTGCAGAGATTTATAATTTGGCGCTTGCCGGGAAGTTCACCGAAGCTGCGCCGGCGTATGCAGCAGTCCACAATCTCTTTCATTGGGACAGTCGTAAAGAGTTTATTCAAGCAATTAAGGTGACGATGGATATTGTTGGTCGCTACGGTGGTCCAACTCGTTTACCACGATTGCCATTACCAGCAGGAGATGAAGCGCAATTGCGCAAAGATGTTGCAAAGGCATTGGATTTTTACGCTAAACGAAAGAAATAACGTTTAGGCCACATGAAGAAAAGTCTTCGCACCGTCACCACCGTCGAATCTCACACTGAGGGCATGCCAGCACGCGTTGTGACAAGTGGTGTCGAAGTAATCCCTGGCAAGACAATGTTCGAGCGTCGCCAATATTTCCTTGAGCACATGGATGAAATTCGTCAATGGTTGATGTATGAACCTCGTGGGCATAGCGCGATGAGTGGTGCGATCTTGCAACCTTCCACGCGTCCAGATTGTGATTGGGGAGTTCTTTACATAGAGGTTTCTGGTTGTTTACCAATGTGTGGACACGGAACTATTGGCGTTGCGACAGTCCTTGTCGAAAAAGCGATGGTGAAAGTTGTAGAGCCAATCACGACCATTCGCTTAGATACACCTGCTGGTGTCGTCACCGTCGAAGTTGCGGTAAAAAATGGCAAGGCACTCAACGTCACGTTAATCAACGTCCCATCTTTTTCCTATGCCCTTGATCAAGTAGTAGATGTACCTGGATACGGAAAGATCACATACGACATGGCATTTGGAGGAAATTTCTACGCAATTATTCCGGTAGATCGGGTAGAAATTAATTTTGCAAGAGAAAACGGCCAAAAGTTCTTAACAGCCGGTCTGGCGATTTCAAATGCAATCAATGAACAGAATCGCCCAGTGCATCCAGAAAATCCTGAAATTGCAGTCTGTCATCATATTGATTTCATCTCACCAGGTGACAATAAATTCCATTGGAGGAACGCAATGGCAATTCATCCTGGCTGGTTTGATCGTTCTCCATGTGGAACGGGTACGAGTGCACGTTTAGCGCAAATGGTTGCTCGCGGTGAATTTAGCGATGGCGATGTACTTGCAAATGAATCTTGGATCGGCTCACAATTCCAAGGTCGCATTGTTGGCAGGACAACAGTAGGAGATTTTCCAGCAATTATTCCGGCAATCACCGGAAGAGCTTGGGTGATGGGTGAAGCAACATGGACCCTAGATCCAGCTGATCCGTTTCCTGCAGGCTTTCTAGTTTAAATTCGCAAACAAAAGGAGATGAAAATGGAAAAAGTTCGTTGGGGTTTTATTGGCGCTGGAATGATTGCAAAGAAGGCGCTCTACCCTGCGCTGAAGGGCTCCACTGTTGGCGAAATTTACTCGGTCGCTTCACACCATCCGGAGCGAGCAGCCGAGCTCGAACCAACTGGACCCATCTATGGCACTTATGAAGAGATGCTGGTGGATCCAAAAGTTGAAGCAGTTTATATCTCTTTGCCAAACTCATTGCATATTCCATGGTCGATTAAAGCCATGCAGGCCGGAAAGCATGTTCTTTGTGAAAAGCCTCTTGCAATGAACGCTTCAGAGGTACGAGAGTCCATGGCAGTGCAGGCAAAGACTGGAAAACTATTTATGGAAGCTAGTTGGAATCGTTGGCATCCACGCACCGTTCGCTTTAAAGAATTGGTTGATTCTGGAGTGATAGGAAAGGTTGAGTCGATTCGGAGTTGCTTTACCTATGATGGCCTTGATCCAGAGAACATTCGCACTGAGCCAGAATTAGGAGGTGGCGGTACCTACGATCTCGGACCATATTCTGTAGTTGCCCCACTGTGGCTGATGGATTTCGCTCCACACAAAATTATTTCGACAGATGTTAAATGGCATCCAAAAGGTTCTGACGAAACCGTTAAGACTAATTTTACAATTGGTGGAGCAAAGGCAGAAACAGTTACATCAATGAATACCCCAGATACTTTGTATTTTGATGTCACCGGCAGCAAAGGCACAATCGCAATGGGCGGCAATGCGGCGTTTAATTCGTGTAATGCAGAGAGTACGATTGAAATAACGATAGACGGCAATAAAACTGTCGAAACTTTTGCAGCGTGTGACCCTTATCGCCTTATGGCTGATTCATTTGCCCGCAAGATTCGGGGAGAGCGAGCATGGCTAATGCCGCTCACAGAATCATTAGCATTTGCTGAGTTCTTCGATGAAATCTTTGCAAGCATGAAGAAATAGTGAATTAAGCGAGATTTCCTTCTCTAAGGAATTTCACCTGTGATGGCTCAAGTTCAGCAATGGACTTGGCCCCCACGAGTTTCATTGTTCGTACTACTTGCTGATGCAAAATATCTAGTGAGCGATCCACGCCCTCTCGGCCACCGGCCATGAGACCGTAGAGATAGGCGCGACCTATCCACGTGAAGTTAGCACCCATGGCTATGGCCGCGACGATATCTGCGCCGTGCATAATTCCGGTATCTAAATGAATTTCAGAGTTAGGACCAAGCTCTTTTCGAACTTCTGGAAGTAAATAGAAGGGGACTGGGGCCCTATCTAGTTGTCGGCCACCATGATTAGAAAGCACAATCGCATCGGCACCGCAAGAAAATGCTTCGACTGCGTCGGCTACATGTTGAATTCCTTTAACAACGAGTTTTCCCTGCCATTGCTTACGAAGCCATTTCACATCTTCGAATGTGAGGTGCGGATCAAACATCGAATCGAGTAGTTCGGCAACAGTGCCATTCCAGGTATCAAGAGATGCAAACTCTAATGGGGCAGTTGTTAGGAAATTAATCCACCAGGCTGGACGTGGAATCGCGTTTCCAATCGTGCGCAACGTGAGAGATGGCGGGACTGTCATGCCATTGCGAACATCACGCAAACGCGCGCCAGCAACGGGAACATCGACTGTCAAGATCAGAGTATCTACGCCAGCATCCTTTGCGCGATTAACCAACGCCATGCTGCGATCACGGTCTTTCCACATGTACAACTGAAAACAATTTCTACCAGTAGGTGCTGCAGCACAAACATCTTCAATGGAAGTTGTACCAAGAGTTGATAATGCAAAAGGGATTCCCTTTTGCTCTGCTGCAGTACAACCTGCAATCTCTCCTTCTGTTTGCATCATTCGAGCAAAACCTGTTGGAGCGATTCCGAAAGGCAACGTGGACTTTTTACCGAGCATCATTGTTGATGTATCAACGCTGGCAACATCGCGTAATACACGTGGTTGGAATTCAAGACGATCAAATGCTTGGCGTGCACGCAAGAGAGTTACTTCGGTATCGGCAGCACCGTCGGTGTAGTCAAATGGAGCCTTAGGAGTTCTACGTTTTGCCACAACTCGAAGATCGTAAATAGTAAGTGCGCGCGCTAATCGGCGCTTTTTCGAGCTAAGGATCGGCTTGCGAAAGCGGAGTAATCCCTTAAGTTCTCGAACGCGTGGAAACCTTCTCTTCATTGCTATGCCTCATTCTAATTTCTCGTATCTAGGCGCTTCGTCCTTTATCGTATAGGATTTCCTACAAGTTACACACTGACGAGAGAAATAGTGAGAAAGAATGAGTGAGTTCCAAGGCTTAACCGCAATTGTTACGGGAGCTGGTTCTGGAATTGGGTTGGCTACCGCTGCAATGTTGCGCGATCGTGGAGCGAGCGTTTACGGCTTTGATCTCAATGAAGGCGGTATGTCAGGAATCGCTACCTGGGTTAAATGCGACATTAGTGATGATGCTTCTGTTCAAGAGGCTTTTAAGAAGATTTCTACTCTCGACATCGTTATCAATAATGCGGCGATTGGAGCTAGTGGCACTATTGAGACTGCCACCGATGAAGAATGGCTCAAGGTTTTCAATATTAATGTTGTCGGAATTGCGAGAGTTTCACGTGCTGCCTTGCCATTGCTACGAAAGAGCAAAGCGGCAGCAATAGTCAATACTTGTTCTGTTGCTGCTACCGCCGGAATTCCAAATCGCGCAATTTATAGCGCCACCAAAGGCGCCGTGCTTTCATTGACTCTAGCCATGGCAACTGATCACTTAAAGGATCGAATTAGAGTTAACTGCGTTAATCCTGGTACGGCAGATACTCCATGGGTACAGCGCTTACTTGGAAATGCGTCAGACCCTGCCGCCGAAAGAAAAGCACTTGAAGCACGTCAACCTATGGGCCGTTTAGTTTCTGCCGAAGAAGTCGCCAGTTCTATCTGTTATTTGGCTAGCCCAATGCAAGGATCTACCACTGGCACATCTCTGGGTGTCGATGGAGGTCTTCAGGGTCTCCGCATTCCGAAATGATTTTTTGGCCAATTCGGATTAAGAGTTAGGGTGTCACATGGCAAAAAGTAAGCGGCAGCTGCCGAGCCCTAAGTATTTCTTTTCATTAGTTGAGTGGAACGGCCCAGCATTTAATAGGCGCAAACTCCACATGAAGAGAGCGCTGACCGTGAAAGATATTGCTGAGGTCGCGCGCAAGAGTGTTCCTAAAGTTGTTTTTGATTATGTGGATGGCGCCGCATTTGAGGAAATCAGTATTGCCAGATCTAAAGAAACTTTTTCGAGAGTGGAATTTAATCCGTTTGTCTTAAGGGATTCCTCCAAGATCGACACTTCTACCGAGATCTTTGGCAAGAAAGTTGACCTGCCAATAATTTTTGCGCCCACCGGTTATACCCGCTTCATGCATCACACTGGCGAACCTGCAGTGGCTGAAGTAGCAGAGGCTAAAAATATGGTTTATTGCCTTTCAACGATGGGTACGACTTCGCCTAAAGAGCTAGGGGATGCTGTTCCTGGCGTGCGACGTTGGTTCCAGTTGTATTTAATGAAGAACCGAGAAGACAGTCTGGGAGTTATTAAGCAAGCAAAAGATAGTGGGTTCGAAGCCTTAATTTTGACTGTTGATACCGCCGTCAGCGGAATCCGCTTAAAAGATGTACGAAATGGATTGACGATTCCTCCCAAAATCCGTTTCGGGACCATTTTGGCAATCGCCAGAAAGCCACGATGGTGGATGAATCTTTTGACTACCGCGCCACTCGAGTTTGCAGCCTTTCGCGGATGGACGAAATCTCTTTCTGAATTAGCATCAGTAATCTTCGATTCATCTGTGACTTTTGAAGATGTAAAGTGGTTGCGCTCAGTGTGGGATGGCCCGATTATTGTTAAAGGTGTTCAGCGTGTTGAAGATGCACGCATGCTTGTGGAAATAGGAATTCAAGCAATAGTTCTGTCCAATCACGGCGGTCGTCAGCTCGATAGAGGTACCGTCCCGCTAGAAATTCTTGAAGAAATTGTTGGCGCTGTTGGCAGCAAGGTTGATGTTTATATTGATGGCGGAGTCCTCACTGGGCAAGATGTCTATGCAGCGATAGGGCTCGGCGCCAAGGGTGTTTTGATTGGCCGCGCCTACCTCTATGGCGTTATGGCTGATGGTGGCCGAGGTGTAGATAAAGTAATTGAAATTCTCAGGAGTGAATTAGTGAACACCATGGCTTTGACTGGTACTCGAAATGTTTCCGAGATTAGAGCTGCTGGCGTCAGGATTCGCCCCTAGAGATTTTGCATCTGCACCGAATAAGAAATCATTTCCCATTAAGGAGAAGTAGAAATATGTGCAGCAAAGAAATATGCAGAACTTGTGGCAAGGCGACGTGGTCAGGATGCGGAGAACATATCGAAGAAGCCCTACATGGTATTCCTCAGGAACAACGCTGTTCGTGTGATGTGGATGCTCAGTCAACCAATACTGATGGCGGATTCTTTTCTCGATTACTAGGCGGAAGTAAGTAACTCTTTCTGCTTTTTGCGAGATTGAAAGAAGTTAAGCCACCCATAGCCCGCACCGATAATCAAGTACGGCGCAGCGCTTGCAAGAGATGCAATGAAATCTAATCCAACTTTGGATGGATGCAGTCCGTCGATCCCAATGATGGCAAGTAGCACAACACCAGCAAAAGCAATCGGTGGAGTGACGGCTGCAACGTAACTTGTGCCAGGTCTGCCGAATCGGATTCCTCCGATGACAACCAGGCAGATTGCTAAGCCCGTGATGATTCCAATGCCATGGCGAAATATGAGTTCAAGTAATGCGAAGAGAGCTAAGAAGAGAGATTGCAAGACTATGACGCCAGGCTTGGTAAGTTTGATGGCAGAAACCTTGCTGGGCGTGCGTTCAACCATCGGGGAAGTCATTTATTTCTCCTCATCTACTTCTTCTGCATCAATAAAATCATCGGGTGCATCAAGGACTAGATTGCCATTGAGTTCGCGCACAGAGTTGGGTGCTTCAGGATATTCAATCGCAAGTTTGTCTTTGTCGCCACTCACACCCAAGTTGTGAATTCTGCGGGCAGGACTCAATACTGTCTTCTCGGCGGTAGGAATCAAATCCTCATAGGCCTTTGCAGTGGAGGTAATCGCCTTACCCACAGCAACAATCTTGGTATGGAGCAAAGTGATGTTCTTCAAGAAAGTACTGGCAACTTTTTGAATTTCATCAGCATTTTCAGCAAGTTTGTTACGTGTAAAGATATATCCGATGGTGCGAAGCAGCGCCATCATGGAGGTTGGAGTTGCTACAGTCACATCGACCTTAAAAGCCTTTTCCAAGAAGTGCGGATCAATGCGGAGCGCCTCAGAAAGAAGAGTCTCGAATGGCACAAAGAGCACGACGAAATCAGGAGAGCCTTGAGACTTGTGGTAACCACGTTTTGCTAGAGCCTCAACATGCTTAAGCAAATCCTTTGTGTGCTGGCCTAAGAATTCATCTCGCTGCGTTTGATCATCGGTGCCAAAAGCCTCCACGAAGCGATCGAAGGGAAATTTGGAGTCAATAAATATAGAACTGCCACCTGGCATCTTGACAGTGATATCTGGAATGCCAGATGAGTCGGCATCAGTTGTAGACCTTTGACGGCTGTATTCGTGGCCTTCGCGCAATCCGGCGCCTTGCAAGAGCAGCTCGAGTTGGGCCTCGCCGAATTTTCCACGGGTTTGGTTATTTGATAACGCGCCAGCAATCTTCTTTGTCTCATCAAAAATAGATTCAGAGGCGCGACGCATTTCATTAATAGTTGTCTCAAGTTTGGCTTCGGCTTCGGTGCGAATGCGGTTGGCTTCGTTGGATTGCGTCGAGAGCTTTTGTACGGACTCCTTCATCGCATTAAGTTCGGCGTTTAATTTCACGGTTGATTCGGTCTTACCTCGCTCAGCGGCGAGTTGGGCTTTGTAATCATCAAGTAGCGCAGCTGATCCAGCGCTGCGATTGCGAGCCAAACCAAACCCGATCCCAATCCCGGCAAGCAGGGCTATCGCGCCTATCACTATGGTCATGGGCTTATCGTGGCAGGAACCACTGACGAAGCACCGTAGGCTCTACTCCTTGTGAGCCTCTCAATCGGAATCGTCGGCATGCCCAATGTGGGTAAGTCCACCCTTTTTAATGCCCTCACCAAAAACAACGTGCTTGCGGCCAACTATCCCTTCGCCACTATTGAGCCCAATGTTGGCGTGGTCGGTGTCCCAGATCCTCGGCTAGCCAAGCTGGCAGAGATTTTTGGATCTCAAGCAATCTTGCCCGCAGTAGTTTCGTTCGTGGATATTGCAGGAATTGTTAAGGGTGCATCAGAAGGTGCCGGTCTTGGAAATAAGTTTTTGGCAAACATTCGCGAAACCGATGCGATTTGTCAGGTCATCCGCGTATTCAACGATGGCGATGTCGTTCACGTTGAAGGTCGCGTTGATCCCGCCAGCGATATGGAAATTATTAATACTGAATTAGCGCTCGCAGATTTGCAAACAATCGAAAAAGCTTTGCCTAGAATCGAAAAAGAGGCTCGAACTAACAAAGATCGTCAACATGTTGTAGATGCGGTTAAAGAGGCAGAGAAGATTCTCAATGACGGTAAACCACTCTCGAGCAGTAAAGTTGATCTTTCCCTCATTGCAGAATTACAACTGATGACTGCAAAACCATTCCTCTATGTTTTTAACGTCGATGCAGCAGAACTCAATGATACGGCGTTACGAGCCAAGCTCGCCGCCCTGGTGGCACCGGCTGAAGCGATTTTCCTTGATGCGAAAACTGAGGCAGAACTTGCAGAGCTCAGCGATGAAGATGCTCTCGAACTTCTTGAATCCATCGGACTCAAAGAGCCAGGACTTGCGACGTTGGCGCATGTGGGCTTTAGAACTCTGGGGCTTCAAACTTATTTAACAGCCGGTCCCAAAGAAGCGCGCGCCTGGACAATTCATGTCGGCGACACCGCACCTATGGCTGCCGGAGTAATCCACACTGATTTCCAAAAAGGATTTATCAAAGCCGAGATTGTTTCTTTTGAAGATTTAGTTTCTACAGGCTCCATGGCTGAGGCGAAAGCTCACGGAAAAGTCCGCATGGAGGGCAAGGATTACATCATGCATGATGGGGATGTTGTTGAGTTTAGGTTCAACGTTTAGTTCTTACGCACCTGTGTAGTGTTTTGCAATTTCGGAAAGTGCCTTATCCAACATTTCTAAACCAAGGCGAGCATCAGCTTCGGAAATATTGCACGGTGGCGTCATGTGCAAACGGTTAAAGTTTGGAAAGGGCATCAGCCCATTCTTCTTACATGCAGCAATTAATTCATTCATAGCTGTGCTTGAAGCACCGTATGGAGCAATAGGGGTGCGAGATTGGCGATCTGTCACGATATCCATGCCCCAGAAAACACCTGCGCCTCTGACATCACCAATAACTTTGTGCTTCTTCGCCAATTCACGAAGTCCAGGACCAAGAATTGTTTCTCCGATGTGTGCGGCATTTTCGACCATGCGTTCTTCTTTCATGGCATCGATTGTTGCCACTGCAGTAGCGCATGCCAACGGATGTCCAGAATATGTCAGCCCACCAGGAAATACGCGATCATCAAATGTCTTTGCAATGTAGTTAGGAATTACTACTCCGCCAAGTGGGATGTAGCCAGATGTAATACCTTTGGCAAAGGCGATCAAATCTGGCTCTACTGTTGAGTGCGCATATGCAAACCACTTACCAGTGCGCCCAAATCCAGCCATCACTTCATCTGCAATCCAAAGAATTTCGTACTTATCGCAAAGCGCACGTACACCTTCGAGATAGCCTTTAGGTGGGACAAGTATTCCGGCTGTTCCGGGCACTGATTCAAGGAGAATTGCAGCAACAGTTTTAGACCCTTCGAAAATAATTGTTTGCTCTAGGTGCTCAAGCGCCCGCTGACATTCTTCTTCTTCATCTTTTGCCCAGAAGGCTGAGCGATAAAGATATGGGCCCCAGAAGTGCACGTGGCCAATTGCATTCTCATTGGGAAATCTACGAGGATCACCCGTCGCACTAATCGCAGCACCAGTGTTGCCATGATAAGAACGATAAGTTGAAAAAATCTTTTGTTTACCAGTGTGCAGGCGTGCCATTCGGATAGCATTTTCAACTGCATCTGCTCCAGCATTTGTGAAGAATACTTTTTCAAATTTTGATCCTGCTAATTCAATGATGCGTGCCGCCGCTTCGTTACGTGCCGTGTTGGCATGTTGTGGAGCGATGGTTGTCAGGACTGCAGCTTGTTCTTGAATTGCTTTTACGACTTTTGGATGCTGATGACCAATATTTGTAAAAACCAATTGACATGAAAAATCCAGATATTTCTTTCCGTCGTAATCCCAGAAATACGAGCCTTGGGCACCAGCGACAGGGATGGGCGTGATCTGTGCTTGAGCAGACCAAGAATGAAATACATGTGCGCGATCTGCGGCATAAACTTGCGCCCCTTTTGCAGGATCAGCAACTGGATTGGTCATTGGGTGCCCCTTAATTGTTTTGGAATTCTCTTAGCAATCTAATCATTAGTTGCGCGTAAAAGTCACGCGATTTAAGAGTTATTCGTGCTTAATGCTATTGTTCGCCCGCTGCCGTTGACATCTTCCGGAGCACACTAGTCTGGAGTCAAAGTTCAATGTCTAAAGCATCAACTGCCCATTTAGCTGGCCTGCCCAAGAAGACTCGGGACGATTTACGTAACGTTGCGATCATCGCCCACGTAGATCATGGCAAGACCACTTTGGTTGATGCCATGTTATGGCAGTCAGGTGCCTTTGCTGCTTACAAAAAGCAAGGTGAGGGCCAAGAGCGCATGATGGACTCAATGGACTTGGAACGCGAAAAAGGCATCACGATTCTTGCCAAGAACACCGCGGTGAAGCGCGGAAACACAATCGTCAACATTATTGATACTCCAGGACACGCTGACTTCGGTGGCGAAGTTGAGCGCGGGCTTGAAATGGTTGACGGAGTAATTTTGCTTGTGGATGCCTCAGAAGGTCCACTTCCGCAGACTCGTTTCGTCTTGCGTAAGGCGTTGGAAAAAAACCTGCCAGTTATTTTGCTCATTAACAAAGTTGACCGCCCTGACTCACGAATTGCTGAAGTTGTCGATGAGACATACGAGTTGTTTCTTGACTTAGATGCAGATGAAACTCAGATTGAATTTCCCGTTGTCTACGCATCCGCGAAAGCAGGTCGTGCATCTCTTACTCGTCCTGCAGATGGTGGAATGCCTGAGGAAGAAAACCTCGATGTCTTATTCGACACAATCTTTTCTGCAATCCCAGCGCCGGTTTATCACGAAGGTGCACCTTTGCAAGCACACGTCACCAACCTTGACTCTTCACCATTTCTTGGTCGCTTAGCGCTGTGTCGTGTGCGCGAAGGTGTCATTAAGAAAGGTCAGCAAGTTACATGGATTAAGACTGATGGAACTATGGAGCGCGTCAAGATTTCGGAACTTCTCATTACTGAAGCATTAGAGCGCGTCCCTGCCCAAGAAGCATATCCAGGCGACATCATCGCTGTTGCGGGTATCGAGACAATCACTTTGGGCGAAACACTTGCCGACAACGAAAATCCCGTGGCGCTACCGCTGATCATCGTTGATGAGCCATCAATTTCGATGACAATTGGTATCAACACATCACCTCTTGCTGGAAAGAGCGGAAGCAAGCTCACCGCTCGCCAAGTAAAGAGTCGTTTGGATTCTGAGTTGGTAGGTAACGTTTCATTGCGCGTTCTCAATACCGAACGTCCAGATACGTGGGAAGTTCAAGGACGAGGAGAACTTCAGCTCGCAGTACTTGTTGAAATCATGAAGCGCGAAGGATTTGAACTTACAGTCGGGAAGCCGCAAGTAGTTATTAAAATTATTGACGGCAAGACAAATGAGCCAATGGAATCTCTCACCATTGATGCGCCGGAGGAGTACTTAGGTGTACTCACTCAGTTAATGGCACTTCGTAAAGGACGTATGGTTCAAATGGTTAATCACGGTACCGGTTGGGTTCGTCTTGATTACCGCGTTCCATCGCGAGGATTAATTGGTTTCCGTACTGAGTTCCTTACAGAAACTCGCGGTACAGGTTTGCTTCACCACGTATTCGATGGTTACGAACCATGGCACGGCGATATTCGTACTCGCTCTACCGGATCACTAGTTTCAGATCGCATGGGCACGGTTACTTCTTATGCACTCTATGGGACTCAAGATCGTGGAAGCATTTTCGTAGAACCTGGTGATGAAGTGTATGAAGGCATGGTTATTGGCGAAAACTCTCGATCTGAAGATATGGACGTTAACTGTGTTCGCGAAAAGAAGCTCACGAATATGCGTGCTTCGGGTACCGATGAAACTGAGCGCTTAATTCCGCCCAAGAAACTCAACATGGAAGGCGCACTCGAATTTTGTCGTGAAGATGAATGCGTTGAGGTAACACCAGCTGTTGTGCGCATCCGAAAGCTCGTTCTCGATGGATCCGATCGCGCACGCGCCACTTCTCGAGCAAAAAAGGCCAACCAGAGCTAGATACTGCGCAATGTCACCGCTTTCAGGTTGAATGAGCGGTGTGAGTAAGCAAGCCAAAGGTGAGGGCGCCAAGCTCATTAGACGACCCTTGGCCTTTCGCGAGATACCTTTTTCGCCAGATCAACAATCGGTCATTGCTCATCGTGGATCACCGCTGGTTGTCATGGGCGGCCCTGGTACTGGAAAAACTACAGTCTTAATACATGCCGCACTTTCACGCATAAGCGATGGGCAAAATCCAGATTCAATCTTGCTCCTTACATATGGTCGCGAACGGGCGAGTGAGCTACGTGATGCGATTGCATTGCGAACAACCAAAACAATGTTCGAACCGCTAGCGCGTACCTTTCATTCACTCGCCTTTTCAATTCTGAAAATGAAGGCTGATGCGCAAGACCCCGAACCAATTCTGCTGAGCGGACCGGAGCAGGAAAGTTATATTAAAGATTTACTACAAGGTGATATTTCAGATGGCAATCGCGAATGGCCAGAAGATCTCCATGCTGCGCTGAGAACAAATGGATTTGCGCGCGAACTTCGAGATTTGATTTTGCGCGCCGCTGAACGTGGAATAGGACCGACAGAGCTAGAGCAACTTGGACTTGCAGAGAATGAAAAATACTGGGCGGCCGCCGCAAAGTTTTGGCAGCGTTACTTAAACTCGATGGTGATGCGAGAAATAAGCGCTTCTGATTCCAAGTTACGCATTGATCCATCCGAACTTGTCTCTCGAGCATCTGTACACCTCAAGCGAAATCCTGAACTCTTGGCTCAATTAAGAGAGCGATTTGCAACGATCATGGTTGATGAATTTCAAGAAAGTGATCCCGCACAACGAGAGTTGCTTTCACTTCTTGCAGGAGGCGATGTGATCATATGTGCGGACGCAGATTCGGCAGTTGGCCGATTTCGTGGCGCTGATCCCGATGGACTATCAGCCGCACTAGATCCCTATCGTTCTAAAGAAATAGTTTTGAATCTGGGATTTCGCAGCGCGCCAGCAATCTTTGATGTTGGAAGCGAGTATGTGAAATATTTTAGAGGCGCCCCACATACTCGAAAACGCACCTGCGCCATCGATGGTCAATCCATTGTGCGGGTGGATCGCTTTCGTTCTGGAAGCGAAGAAGCGGCCTTTATCGCTCATCAATTTAGAAGTGCGCATCTGCGTGAAGGCATTGCGTATTCCCAGATGGCAGTCATTTTGCGAACCCCAGGAGTGAGTGCAACGGCACTGAGACGGGCTTTTGCACAAGTATCGATTCCAGTAGCCACCGCAATGCAAGCTTTGGCTGGCAATCCTGCAATTACGCCCTTCTTACTGTTGGCGCGTATTGCGATTAACCCCAAACTCTTGACTCTGGATGCTGCAGAAAAACTCTTGCTCAGCGAATTTGGTGGCGCCGATTCGATTTCGATTCGACGAATGCGACGCGCTCTCATTGCTGCTCGCCAAGAAGGCGATGATCGAAGTGGCACTCAACTATTACTCGATGCAATAGAAACTGGAGAAATTTTTATAGAAGGAGCACAAGCCTTACAGCGAATCCATGACCTGCTCAAGAAAGCGCGCAGTGTTGCGCGAAAGAAAACTGCTCATGCCGATGAGCTTCTCTGGATGATTTGGGAAAACGCAGTGACAAGTGATGATCAAAAACTTTCCGTGGCCTGGCGCAATCAAGCACTTCGCCCCGGGATCCGAGGAGCAGCGGCAGATCGCGACCTGGATGCAATGATTCAACTATTCGAATCAGCACAAAGATTTGCAGAACGTTTTCCAGGTTCTGGGCCAGCGGCTTTTATTCAAGAAATAACAGCAGAAGATATTGCTGGGGATGTGATCACTGCAAAAGGAGTTCGCCCAGATTTTGTAGAAATTCTTACTGTCCATAGCGCTAAAGGTCGCGAATGGGAGATCGTTGCTATAGCGGGATTACAAGAAGGCATCTGGCCTAATTTAAAGCAACGTAGCTCGCTTCTTGGAGCTGAGCGATTAGTGGAAAGACAACGCCACCCCGATATTCCGCGCGAACAACTGGATGTCATTGCATCGGCAGGATTGTTGCAAGATGAAGAACGCCTATTTCATGTGGCTCTGACCCGTGCGCGTTCCCAACTGTTTATTACTGCAGTTCATAGGGATGACGAAGAACCCTCACAATTTTTCGAGGCAATTGAAGTGATGGTCAATAAGACCGATGACGAGAACCCAGTTATTACCCAAGTTCCTCGCCCGATTACAACACCAGCGTTAGTTGCTGAATTGCGTAGTCACTTAAGAGGTGAAAAGTCCCAGGAAGCTGCTTCTTTGTTGAAGAAACTTCAGGCCGAATCTATTTTCCTTGCAGATCCGCAAAGCTGGGTCGGGTCAGTCCCATTGAGCACTGACAGCCCTGTTGTGGCGCCAGAGATGGAAGTTGTCGTTTCACCTAGCGGCGCAGAATCTTTTCTTGAATGTGGAGTCAAATGGTTTTTGCAAAACAATGGTGGCACAGACGGAGATAGTAGTGCTCAAGTATTAGGTTCGGCCATTCACGCCTTTGCAGCAAAGATGGTGAAGGAACCGGGGACAACCAAAGAAGATTTGATTGCCAACCTCAGGAACTCCTGGAAGTTAATCGATCCTAATTCTGGGTGGGTGAGTAATTCTGCCCTCGAAAATGCAGTAGAGATGCTGAACAAGTTTGTTTCCTACCACGAAGATTCAACTCGAACTATTGCTGGTGCTGAACTTCGTTTTGACATCAAACTTGGGCGTGCACGAATTATTGGAAGCGTGGATCGTCTTGAAGTAGAGGCTGATGGTTCTTTATTTATTATAGATTTCAAAACAAGTTCTCAAGCCATCACCAAGGAAGAGGCCAAAAAGAATCTTCAATTAGCCAGTTATCAACTTGGCGTTCTCGAGGGCGGTTTTGCAGAAGGAAAAGTAAGTGCTGGATCTGAATTGGTTTATCTGGGAACGACAAAGAAAACTCCAACTATTCGCCCCCAGCATGAGATTGATGTCGCGGAGACTAAGAAAACTATTACCGGAATTGCTGAAGGAATGGGCGGCGCTACTTTTCTTGCAGCAATTAACAAACGGTGCAAAGGCTGTGCGGTGCGCAATTCTTGTCCCGTACAAAGTGATGGACGCACGGTGATCGAGTGAATTTCAACGAGAAGTATTCACCCGAAGAAATTATTGCAAAGCTGCAAGAGAAGTTTGGCGATCAAATTAAGCCAATTACTCCCCATCAATCACGCATTATTTCCGCCCGCAGCAATCCACTCGAGCCTGCAGTTGTTATTGCTGGAGCAGGTTCTGGTAAGACAGAAACAATGAGCAATCGCGTTCTCTATTTGGTGGCAAACGAACTTGCCAAGCCCGATGAAATACTCGGTCTCACCTTTACCCGCAAGGCAGCAGGTGAGCTTTCTGCTCGTATTCGCCGCCGTCTGCGCCAGCTCAGCGCCATTGGGTTAGTTGCGAAAGGAACGTCTAATTCTACTTCTGTGACTACATATCATTCTTATGCGGGCAAGCTCCTTAGCGAGCATGCAATTCGATGTGGAATTGATGCAGATGCCCAGCCATTAGGTGAAGCAGCGATGTGGCAAATTGCCTCCGATGTAGTTCGCAATTGGTCTGATGACGGCTATCGCAATCAAAGCGCAGTCAGCACTGTCATTAAAGACTTGCTTGGACTTTCTAAACTCATGCTCGAACACCAGGTAAAAGCAAGTGACATAGTTGATATTGACCTTCGCATCTATGACCAACTTCAACTGCTTGCTGGTGCTAAAAATGATGAGGTCCGCGCGGTAGCTCGCGCGATGCAACAACGCACTTCTTTGCTTCCGATGGTTGAAACATTTATGCAAAGACGCAAAGCAAGTGGTGAACTTTCTTTTGATGATCAAATGGCTTTGGCAGCTGACATCTGCGAAGACTTTTCAGATGTCGGTCAATTAGAGCGAGGAAAATATAAAGTTGTTCTGCTCGATGAATATCAAGACACCTCGCAATCACAAGTGCGCATGCTTTCATCGTTGTTTGGAGACGGCCACCCGGTAATGGCCGTAGGTGATCCCTCCCAAGCGATCTACACATGGCGCGGGGCATCAGCTGGCACCATGGCCTCCTTTAGTAAGTACTTTCCGAAGAATTCAGATCAAACTGGTGAGCAACAATTCTCCCTGCCTACTACCTTTCGCAACGACACCATTATTTTGCAGGCAGCAAATGCGATCTCAGATGTGATTCGGCAAAGCAACGGACGACAAGTTGTTCAACTTGAGGCAAGACCAGGCGCTGGCGCAGGAGAGTTGGCGTATGGAATTTACGAAACTGCCGAAGCCGAAGCGCAAGGGATTGCGGAGTACTTCAAAGATTTGTGGGATCCATCAACTGGAAAAACTTTCGCAGTTCTAGTCAGAAAGCGCAGCCAAATTGCTGTCATTGAAAGCGCACTTAGAGAGCAGAATTTACCTGTGGAAGTCATTGGCATCGGTGGGCTTATTCATGTGCCAGAAGTTGCAGATGTCGTGACGCTTCTGAAAGTTATTACAAACCCAGATGCTGGTGCTGCTTTGATGCGACACCTCACTGGTCCGCGAATCAACTTAGGACCTCGGGATGTTGCAGCGTTAGGGGCTTTTTCACGCGAGAGAGCCAAAGCCAGCCATGCAGATTCAAAGACTTTCATCATGCGGGTGGCCGCTGGTAATCCTGATCAGTTGGAGGCCGATGATCAATTTGCAGGATCTTTGATTGATACTTTGGATGAAATTCATAGCGCGAAGGCTGTTAACTTTTCAGATATTGGATATCAGCGCCTTGTTCAGTTTGCATCCGAACTTCGACGCCTACGCTCTCGGGCCGGCGGCCAAGTTACAGATTTAATCTGTGAAATCGAGAATTATCTTTCATTAGAAACTGAATTAATTTTGCGAGATGGCTCGCAATCAGGTCGCAGACATTTGGATCGCTTCTTGGATGAGGCATCTAAGTTTGAACGCAGCGGGGGCACCATTACATCATTCTTAGATTGGCTTGATGTTGCCTCTGAAGAAGAAGGTGGCCTCAAGGTTGGTGCGCCAGAGGTGCGCAGTGATGTGATCCAGATTTTGACGGTGCACATGGCCAAAGGTGCAGAGTGGAGCGCTGTTGCGATACCAGGTCTTGCCGAAGGAACCTTTCCTGGCGTCAACCACAATGATCCAGATAACTGGTTAAAAAATGAACGTCATATCCCTTTTCCATTACGAGGTGACGCACGCGAGCTTCCGCAATTTAGCTTGGAGGGCATCACGAAAAATTCAGATGCATCCAAAGCAATAAAAGATTTTGGTTCTCGATGTGTCGACGAGATCAAGATGCGCGAAGAAATGCGTCTGGCATATGTGGCGGTGACTCGAGCCAAAACACATCTGCTCTGTACTACTTCGTGGTGGAGAGGTGGAAGCACAGCGGTTGCCCCCAGCGAAGTTTTTGCACTCATCTCTCAGGTTGCAAGCACACATGGTGGTCAAGCGCTCAGCCAGATGCAAAGCCCAGCCGATGATGCAAGAAATCCATCACTAGAAAATCCTTTGAGCGCGCAGTGGCCACGTGATCCACTTGGCAATCATCGTACTGAATTTGACGCAGCAATTGCGCTTGTTGATTCAAGCGATGCTCATACGTTAGTGAGTTCGCCAGATAGCGAAATCAATTCATGGATTGAAGATGCGCAAGCACTCATCAATGAACAACTCGGTAAAAACAAGACAGATTTTGAAGTTGCTCTTCCCAGCAGGCTATCGACTTCCACCTTGGTTTCGTTGCAAGAAAATCCTTCAGAATTAGCTCTGACTATTCGCCGGCCCATGCCTCGCGGACAAGATGAGTACTCGCGCCGTGGAACTGCATTTCACTTATGGGTGGAGCGTCAATTTACGCAAGCAGCAACTCTCTTTGGCGATGAATATTTAGATTACCTAGATCCGTTAGAGGATGACTCAACGCTTGAAGTTCTCAAGAGCGCATGGCTTGCCAGTGATTTTGCCGCTCGCACTCCGGTACGAGTAGAAGTTCCCTTCGAGACAACAATTGCTGGCGTCCTTGTCCGTGGACGCATTGATGCTGTTTATGCAACAGCTCTTGGGTTTGAGGTCATAGATTGGAAGACAGGGTCCAAGACTCTTGGAAAATCTGCTGCGGTGCAATTGGCGATGTATCGCCTGGCATGGGCCAAATTGTCGGGATGCGATATTTCGCAAGTCAGTGCTGCTTTTCATTACGTGCCAACTGGAGTGACAGATCGTCCCGCAGATTTATTGGATGAGGCTGGACTTATTGCATTGGTTGAAAAGATTTAGTCAATATCAACACTAAGCGGTAAGTGATCGCTTATGCCAGAGCGTGCAGTCTCGACATAGACGACATCTTCACTAGCTACTTTTTGTGAAAGTAAGTAATCGAGTTGAATTTTTGGCTGCCAACTTGGGTAGCCCTTCTGTTTAGCCAGTGAGTTCCACGCAATTCCGCGCACAAAAAGACTGACGGGAATATTGAGATCGCCCATGACGACGATCTTGGCTTTATCTTGGACGGGTAATCGCTTGACCCATCGCTTGATCGCGAGAAGTTGAACGAAACTATAGATTGGAACAAATGAAAGATGAGTGTTGATCACCAGCCAACCATTCTCCAATACGGCAGCAATCGCTGAACGAGGATGATCTCGCATGTAGAAAAGTTTCATTTTTCCATTTTCCGGAATTACCATCGGCATGCCAACCGGGGCTGCTTTGAATTCGAGGCGATGCCATGACACAACTGGAATTTTAGACACTAGACCTATTCCGTATGAAGGAGTGCGTGGTTGGTCGACTGATGTAATGATTGCGGCATCATCACGAGAGAGTTTGCGCCACTTAGCATCGGGTGAGCCCAATACAGATGGAGCAAATGCCCATGATTTTGCTCCAAGTAATTTGGCAACACGTTCGACTTGGTTTTCAGCGCCAGAGCGCTCAAGATAGTAATCAACTTCTTGAAGGCCGATCACATCGCTATCAAGATCCATGATTGCGCGGCCCAGTAGGGCGCTCCCGTTGGCGGTCGGCGAGGGCGGGATAGGCATTGCGTGCAGGAGATTCCACGAGGTGAGGCGCATGGGGTCATGCTAGTAGTGTCGCCCATCATGAGCGCGGCCAAGATGAACACAGGCAGATTGAATAATCTCATTCTGGCAAGAAGTGCTGTAGATCGAGCAAGCGAATTACGCACCGACACAATCAAACTAGAAGAGTTGTGGCAGAGCGCAAAAGTTCTGATCATTGTCAATGATCAAGTGAGCTCTCATGATTCAGAACTTATTTTTTTTACTTCTGCTGAAATTTCTGGCGAAGGCGAGAGATATTTCTTAGGAATTGACCAAGGCAGTTCTCAAAGTTATTTTGCTTGGCACACAACAGAACATGATGAGGATCAGCTTCGCACTCTGCGGCAGATTGGTGCGCAACTTTCAAGTCTTGAAGCCGGTCTTGCTGTCCATGCGATTGCCTTGAGTAATTGGCATAGCGCTCATCCTCGTTGCCCAAAATGCGGAGAAGCGACCCAAGTGGACCTTGGTGGTGCTGCACGGCTGTGTACGCAAGATCAGAGTCAGCATCATCCGCGCACTGATCCAGCTGTCATCGTGCTCATCAAAGATGTTAATGATCGAATTTTGTTAGGTCATCAACCTATTTGGCCAGAGAAAAGGTTTTCTACTTTTGCCGGCTTTGTCGAACCAGGTGAATCCTTCGAGCAATGCGTTGTTCGAGAAGTAGAAGAAGAATCTGGGGTGAAAGTTCATTCTGTTCATTATTTAGGGTCGCAGCCATGGCCATTTCCTGCCTCGATCATGATTGCATTTGAAGCAATTACTTCAGATGTATCAACTGCTCGAGCAGATGGAGTGGAGATCACCGAGATTAGATGGTTTACGCGCGATGAGATGAAGGATGCAGTTGCAAGCCAAGAAGTGCTCTTGCCTCCACGGATTAGCGTCGCACGCCGAATGATTGAGCATTGGTATGGAAGTGAAATTGATACGGGTGAGAGCTGGCGTCCGTGAGTGAAGCCAACGAGCTCAGAGCCGAAGAAATACTTGCAGCATTGGATGATGAGCAACGCCAAGTTGCGATGGCTACAAGGGGACCCGTGTGTGTTATTGCAGGGGCGGGCACAGGAAAAACTCGCGCTATTACACATCGCATCGCATACGCCGCCGCTATTGGAGTCATGAATCCTCAGAAAGTATTGGCCCTGACCTTCACTGCGCGAGCAGCAGGTGAGATGCGGGCTCGTTTGCGATCGCTGGGGGTGCCAAGTGTTGCTGCTCGCACGATTCACTCGGCAGCGCTCAAACAGCTTCTCTATTTTTGGCCCAGCGTTTTCGGCGGTAGAACTCCAGATTTGCTGACATCCAAGAGCGGATTTCTTACAGAAGCGGTAGCACGTGCTGGATTAACCGGATCGCTACCAGCAACATCACGGGAATTATTAAGAGATATCGCTACAGAAATCGAATGGGCGAAGGTTTCAGAGATTGCTCCTGAGGATTACATGGCAGAATCAAAAGACCGAGTTGTTCGCAATCGCATTACGCAAGGCCAAGTAGCGCAGGTGTATTCAGCGTATATGAGTTTGCTTCGCCAAGAGCACGCCATTGATTTTGAAGATGTATTACTCCTCACCACCGCAATGATTGAAGAGGAACGCGAAGTGCGTGAGCAGATTCATGATCAATATCGCTTTTTCACTATCGATGAATACCAGGATGTTTCTCCACTCCAGCAAAGGTTGATTAATGCCTGGCTGGGCCGACGCCACGAGATTTGCGTGGTTGGAGATCCAGCACAAACTATTTATTCATTTGCAGGGGCGACTCCAATATTCTTAAATCAATTCACAAAGAGATTTCCAGATGCCGAAGTAATTCGCCTCACTTCTGGATATCGCTCTACACCAGAGATCATTTCAACCGCTAACAGTGTTTTACGAAGCGCCTCCATGGGGCAAGAAATTGTTGCTATTAATTCTCATGGCACAAGCCCAGAGCTCACCAAATATAATGATGAGGCGAGTGAAGTAAGCGGAGTCGTAATGGAGATACAAAAACTCACAAGTACCGGTGTCCCACCTCAAGAGATCTGCGTTTTGGCAAGAACCAATGCCCAACTCAAAGTTTTAGAGCGCGAGTGCATCGCCGCGAAAATTGCCTATCAAGTAAGAAATAACGATCGCTTCTTTGAGCGCTCAGATGTTCGCGATTTTCTGAAAGGAGTGCGCCAGGCATCTGTTATTCCTACCGAAGGCGTCTATTGGCTCGATGAATTGCGCACGTTGGCCCAGCCGTTTATTAGGCAAACAACCACCGATGGCATTACAGCGCTCTTGCATTTAGCTGCTGAATTAGATTCTGACCCCGCATTTTCACCCAAAATCTTGCGTACTTTCTTGCGCGAGCTCGAGGATCGTGCTGAGCAAAATAATCCCCCCACAATGCCCGTGACGACTCTGGCCACACTCCATGCGGCGAAGGGTCTTGAGTGGGAGAACGTATTTGTCATTGGCGTGAGCGAGGGAATATTGCCTACGCATGATGCCGTGGCCGATGAAGAACGGCGTTTGTTTTACGTGGGCATCACGCGTGCGAAGGCGCACCTGCATGTGAGTTACAGGCAAATACCGAGCAGATTCTTACGTGAGGCCGGTTTACTCACGGGAGAGTAGTTAATTGATTTGCATCATTGATAGCTCGTGCTTTACCCTTAGTCAACGCAATCACCAGATTGCTATTTCGAATGTAAAGGAGCGCGAAAATGCAATTATCTACGCATAAATTCACTATAGCGCTCTGTGCTGTCCATTCACATACACATTCATATAAGGCCACAACCAACCGTGCCGCAAAGCGCACCGCTTGGTATCCCGCATTTAGCGAGATGGCCACTTGGAGCTCAATTCGATAAAACCGAATTGGGACCTCAAGGGCCACGAATCCACAAGGATTCGGGCCCTTTTTCTTTTCCCTACTACCCAGATGAATCCAACCGGATCCGTCACCACTATCGATAAAAAAGGAAGGTGAGAGCAATGGCTGTTCTCTTTAGCGAACTATTAGTACCCGGCTGGGCCAGCGATGGCGACATGATCGGACTAGGTGAGGTAACTGGCGCCTATGGCTCCGATGTTGCTTTCGCCTTGCCTTGTCACAACGCTGACCCTGAATTGTTTTTCTCTGAAAAGCAATCAGAAGTTGAAGTTGCAAAATCATTGTGCGCAGCATGTCCTGTGCGTTCCCAATGTCTTGATGCCGCGTTATCGCGTCTTGAGCCATGTGGAGTATGGGGCGGCGAGCTCTTTGAAGACGGCTCCATCATTGCTCGTAAGCGCACCGTCGGGCGCCCACGACTCGTGAGTGATGCGGCTTAACGCACGGGGGAGATTTCCGGGAACCACGAAAGTGCTTCATCTCGGAAATTTCCCTCTGCTTCTAACTGACAAAATATCCCTGTAGTACCTAAGGTCACACGATGTATCAGCACGTATTCAGCAGGCAGATTTAACTGGAATCCAATTTTTGCAGTCGGATTACGAGGATCTCCGACACGAGCACTTTGATCGCGTAGCCACTCACGCGAGTATTGAAAAGTCTCTGTACGCAAAGGTTCGACAAGTGGAACTAAATAATCAAGGACTAATTGAGGATCGACATCTACCTCAGAGAGAATAAAACCGTCTTTTTTGAACCCTTCATAAAGCGCAACTGCATCATCGTCGAGAGCGTGTTTAAGAAGGTTCTTCATTGGTTCTGGGAAACCATCAGGCAGGCGATTGCATGCACCGAAATCAAGCACTCCTAGGCGGCCATCATCGAGAAGTCGAAAGTTTCCTGGATGCGGATCTGCATGTAGAAGTCCAGCACGATCTGGTGAAGTGAAATGAAAACGTGCAAGTTTCATACCAGCGTTGTCTCGCTGCTGCTTTGTTCCGTTAGCAATTATTTGAGATAAAGGCGTGCCATCTAGCCATTCACTGACCAAGACGCGATCTGAAGCCATAACAACTTTCGGAATTGCAATATCAGGATCGCCGTCATAGACCCGGGCGTATGTTTCTTGAGCTTGTGCTTCATAGCGATAATCAACCTCTTCAATGATGCGTGCTCGCAGCTCCTCAAGTAGAGGTTTCATATCTAGGCCGGGCATAAAGAGGCCAAAGATTTTTGCAAACCGTTGAATTTGATTGAGATCTGATATCAAAGCCTCAGCTGCCCCCGGGTATTGAATCTTGACCGCAACCGCTCTGCCATCTTTCCACGTAGCACGATGTACTTGTCCAATCGATGCCGACGCTGTTGCCTTGTCGTCAAAAAATGCAAAGTGATCTCGCCAATCCTCACCCAATTCTTTAGCAAGAACTTTATGGACCACCCGTACAGGAAGCGGTGGGGCGGATTCTTGTAATTTAGTAAGTGTCTCTCGGTATGGCTTTGCAATGTTTTCCGGAAGTGCGGCTTCAAAAACTGAAAGTGCTTGGCCAAATTTCATCGCCCCGCCCTTGAGCTCACCAAGGACTTTAAATATTTGTTCCGCTGTTTTTTCTTGAATTTCTTGAAAGACCATGTTGCCTGATTGACCCACAAGTTGGCGACCCAAACCATAAGCGCTTCGTCCAGCAAGTCCTAGCGGAATTGAAATCATTTTCGCAGTGCGCGAGGCTCCAGATTGCGGAATCGCCGATTCACTCAACTCAACCAAGTTTTCCGACTCAGTTATATTGCCGAGATTATCCGCGGACCCCCCTGAACTCATCCGCGTATTCTGAAGCAGTTGCCCCTTCTTCGCATCTTGAAAGAGAACCTTCAATTACCAATTACACCCGCAGGCAGGATGGCGTGCGTGAAGTCGATGCTCCAGATCCAGTGGTGTGTGATAACTCATGCGAACGCTATTGCCAATTAATTCTGATTTTCCGATATCAATAAAGCGCAAGATTTCAAGTGCAATCAAACCTGCGACATGGTGTGCTACCGAGACGGGGACTTCAGATGCGCCGGCAGCAATGCGTTGTAAGGCAATATCGTGCCAAGAATTATTTTGATCTTCGCGCGCCAAACAAATGCAACGCCAGCATGGTGTCTTTCCAGGAAGAACTAGCGGTCCGATATTGATAGAAGCGCACTCGGGATCCTCGATGAGGAGGTGTGGTGTTCCATCACTCATCCATTTCTGGAGTTGATCAGGGTCTGGGGCGCCGACACAAACGACAATGTGTTGCAGGGATCGATTTTCTTTTTTCTCGTGAGTGGCAGGTAATGGGAAAAGCGAAATTTCACGGGAAAGCTCCTCGGCTCTAGTTTTAAGCGATAAGCCAATGTCGCTTGCGTGCAAATAGCCCCCACACATATCTTGATCATTGATAGTTGCGTTGCCACGCAGGGGTTGAAGATTCGTTTCGGAGACCCCGCTAGCAAGAAGAATTCCGTACAGCAGTGTTGCAACGCGAGAGCGCCCGATAACGGTCACATCGCAATTGCGCCGATTTGCGATGAGTTCGACACCTCCATCTTTAACATTGTCGAACCAAGTGGTGAAAGTAAGTTCTGGTGCAATTCGCGATTGGAGTTGTTTGTAGGCGCCGTCATTGCTGTCATCGTTATTGTGAGAGCTTCGGCTTGGATGAGATGAATGAAATCTCTCGACTGTAATTTTAGTTGACGTGGTATCGAGCAAATTTGCGGTATCGAGTTGTGAGACCAAGCGGAGCATCTCATCAAGGGTGATTCCTGCTCGTTGGCTCACCTGCCTGCAGGTAATTTTTCCGTTGAGCGCACTTGCGACGCTGGCAGGCAGATTGCTTTCTATTGCGTGATCAATGCGCCCAATAACTGTGCGCTCACCTTGTGAAAGGACAAGGGTTCCGACTTTCAGGCGTGGTGCTAGATCTTCCATCGTTTCTAATTGAGTATGTGTAGTCATAGGACAAAGGGTTGCAATAGTGGAAGCAGGGGGGTGAAGCGCTCGATAATCCTGTGAGATGACACGGACTTCCTTGGCCCTGCGTGATGATTGCGTTACCGAGTGCAAGAAGTCTGGTCTGGCAGAAAAGAAAACTGGCGCCCCGCACGAAGCGGGAGCGCCAGTTCCTAACAATCTAACGAGTCACGAATGACTCATTACTAATTCTGGTGTTGTGCTATCTAGCGTTATTGTGCTTTTCCGAGGATGCGGTTCACCTTGGTACCGCAGACTGGGCAGATGCCCTGTGCCATGCGACGACCAGATTCTGAGACCTTTACAGTTCCCTCGAAATCACGCTTTGCTTTGCACTTAACGCAGTAAGCGTCACCCTTATATGTCTCCGCCATTTTTTGCTCCAATCGACGCAAGCGGTTCGCAGGAGGTTTCCCGAAATCACACGAGCGTGCGAGCGCCACGATACCCCTGCTTAGGCGTGAAATGGGGCTTCTACGCGGGCGAGTGAGCAACTTTTTGAGCGTGGGCGCCATTGTCCCGGCCCAGTCTCATCTCCGAATAATTGGGGCCAGGAGGCGATCCTCGGCAGCTTCATAGCCATCGAGGTAGGCCTGGGCTCGGATTCCTTCAGGGAAGCGGGCGAGGAAGGCTTGAAACTCTTCCCCGTGGTCGCCATATCGCAGATGGATCGCCTCATGAAATAAGACAAAGTCCAAGACATATTCGGGTGCCCTTTGGAGGCGATTGGTCAGGCGGATTGTGCCATCGACGCTGGTGCACGAGCCCCACCGCTCCTGCATGGTGCGCCAGGTGACGCTGGCCGGGCGCTCGCTGATTTCTGGGGCCAAAGCACTGAGCAACCCATCAATGCGAATCGACAGGGCTGATTCGTCAAAGGTGCGAGCAGCTTCCTGGGCCCGAATTTTGGCCACCATCTCGGGGACAACGGCTCGTTCATCGGCCTTACTCAATCGAGCAGGAATCGAAACGACAATTTGTCCGCCTTGCCGGTAGGCAGAAATATTTCGTTTACGTCGGGCAGATCGAACAACAATAATTTCGCCTTCACCCATGCCCGGCAGGACTGGCGAATCATCTTGTTCTATAAATAAGCTCTCAACTCGTACTTCAGAGTTTTGAGAATAAATCTCATCCGACATGTGAAGAAACTAGCGTAAAACAATGCTTCGCCAGTTGATTCTCGATGAATTGTCATCTACGTTTCTGCTACGAAGTCCTCGGATAACCGTTCTGTATCTGCAAGGGGAAGGCAGATAAAGAATCGTGCGCCCGGGGACTTCGCTTTTCATTTCCCTCAAGGGATATCTGGGAGTTGGCTGTTAGGGGTTGAGCCCCGAGAGGTCATCAGGGACCTCCACGCTTCGAAGGTAGGCAGCCACATCGGTGAGCTCGTCATGAGTAGGCAAGATGCCACTCCAGATCTGGTCTCGAGTCGCCACATCGCGCAGTTCGCGCAGTTGTTGCCAAAAAGCGCTCGCCTCTCGCGACATTCGTGGAGAAACTTCTAAACCAAAGAGTGAAGAAAATAGTTGCTGTGCAGGAGATGACGTTGCACGACGGCGACGAGTTGTTTCGCGAAGTGATTCGAGTGAAGGAAGTCGGCCCGCAGCGGCTGAAATTGTTACATCATCTGCCCAACCATCGATGAGTGCAAGTGCGGTCTCCAATTTTGCAAGTGCATTGCGTTGCACGGGGCTTTCATCTGGCGTAAATAACCCTTCGTTAAGTGCGATGCTAAAAGTTTCTGGATTACTTGGATCGATCGCGCCAGATTCGATGGCATCTTGTGCTTGCGTTTGGATCTTCTCAATATCAATCCTGATTCCTTTGCCGTAATCAGCAATGGCACTTCGCATGTAATCCACCAACCAAGGATTGTTATCAAATAATCGAGCAACAGCGCCTTCTCGAAGTGCGTGGAAAATACGTATTTCTGAGTCTGGAACTCCGAGATCTTCGCTCCACTTCGTAATATTTTGAGGAAGCAGGGCTGGCCGTGCAGGAGTAAGCAAGGGCAAACCAACATCGTGGGCGCCTGTGACATTCAGGGCCAGTCCACCGATGCACTGACCTAATTGTGTGGCGATCAAAGTGCCAATGAAGGTGCGCAACATCCCAGCAACTGCGCCCATTGCAGCTGGCCCCACGGCCATTGCCTCTGGAGGGAGTTCTTGCTTTTCAATAATTTGCGTCATGGCATGGGCCAATCCCTCGGCGAGGGGTTCAACCGTGAGTTGCCAGCCAGCCAAAGTGGCATCGGCCCATTCGGCTCGACTATAAACATTTTTTTCATTTGCGTGTGTTGGAAACACGGTCGCTTCGTTCAGCCACAAATCTGCAATCTCCATAGCTTCGCGGGCTTGAGCAATATCTGTTGTCCCAATGGGGTTGCTATCAACGCAGGAAATAAATTTCTTCGAAACGCTCCTGACAACTTCTGCAGGGAGTGCTTGTCCAGATTGTTGAAAATTATTTAACAAATTCTCTGAAGAGAATTGACCAAACTGGGATTGCATTTGTGATTGAAGGGCAGCGAAAATTGCCGCAAAATCTGGTGAGTTTCCATCACCATTTTCTGGGGGAGTGAAACCAAAACCAGCCAACGTCAACCCCGCCTCTCGTTCTCACCAACTCTACCTGCAGCCATATAACAATCTAATCCCGCGCTTTCTTCCCCGTGGTACTACGCTGGGGACATGTCGAGTGCTTTCTCAGCTTTGATCTGGTGGATCGTTCCGCTCTGCGCCTTAATCGGCGCACTGGGCTACGTGGTGTGGGTGACAAAGTTCCAGACGAAATTCAATAATGAAACCACTCGTTCGGTTACTCAATTTCAGCGCTTCCAAAGTTCTTTTAAAGCCCAAGATGACGGAGCACAACCTCGCAAAGACGAAACTCCTACAGCGAGTCTTTAGCTAGTTCGAAGGTGGCAGTCCTCATGCGTTTTTCTCGATTGCCCCGCATATCTGTCTTTTTTGTTGCCCTCTTTTTTACTGCTAGCTCGTTGGCTCCACTGCCGTACGTGGTTGTTTCACCAGGTGCGGGGACGGACGTTCTTGCGAATGTGATCAAGATTTCTGGCGCCCCTACCTACGCAACGACGGGAAAATTACTCGTCACGACCGTCTTAGCTACTAGCCCGGATTCGCACATTTTTGGTCTTGAGCTCCTCTATGCATGGATGCGCGGCACATCCATCGTCTTACCGCGAGATGTCGTTTTTCCGCCAGAGAAAACTGCCAAGCAGATTCAGAGTGAGTTTGCGGGGGATATGAAACTCTCACAAGACAATGCCAGCTCAGCAGCTTTGGGGTATTTAGGATTTGCGCCGAGCCAAAGCGCGGTGAAGGTGACGATTAATTTGAAGGCAACCGGAGGGCCAAGTGGTGGTCTAATTTTCGCCCTTGGCATTATCGAAAAATTGAGCCCAATTGATTTTCTTCACGGACGCGTAGTTGCCGGAACCGGGACGATAGATCTACAAGGCGCAGTCGGACCCATTGGTGGGATCGATGAAAAATTGATTGCTGCAAAAAATTCTGGAGCGAGCGTTTTCCTTGCACCAAGCACCAATTGCAATGATGTTCACCACATCCCCGGTGGATTGAAGGTCTATTCAGTTTCCAGCCTCAAAGAGGCAGTTTCAGTGTTAAAAGATGCGAGAAATTCCATCCCACATTGCACTTGGCAATGAATTCGGTAGCGTTGTCGCATGAGTTTTAATCGCCCTCCCCAACTGCCCAAGCCTCGCGGTCCCCTTGCAATTACCTTTGCAATTGTTGTTGCCGCAATCATTGTCCTGATTTCTACGAGTGGTTTTTACGCAGATTGGCTCTGGTTTAAGTCCGTAAGTTTCACCTCGGTTTGGAAAACGATTCTCTCTACAAAGGCCGAACTCTTTGTTGCATTTGGCGCGATTACTTCGTTGATCATTACTTTAAATATTTTCATCGCCTTCAGACGACGTCCGCTGTATGCACCGATGAATATGGAAGCCGATAATCTCGAGCGCTATCGCGGACAGATCGAACCAATCCGTCGCTGGGTGGCAACAGGAATTGCTGTAGTGCTTTTCTATTTCGCGGGTTCTGCCGGTTCGCAGTTGTGGAACATGTGGCTGCTCTTTCGCAACTCAACCTCATTTGGAATTAAAGATCCACAATTTGGTCTAGATATTTCTTTCTTTGCCTTCCGTCTGCCGTTTTGGCAAGCGTTGCTGCAATGGGCAATCTCCACCGTCATTTTGTCTCTCTTGGCCGCAACCGTGGTGCACTATCTCTACGGCGGGATTCGACTTCAAGTTCGCGAAGACCGCACGACTGTCACCGCGCGGGTACAACTTTCAATTCTTCTGGGGATCATCGTCTTGCTCAAAGGTGCGGCCTATTGGCTCGATCGATATCACCTCGCACTTGCAGAAGGTAAATTAATTACTGGTTTAACCTATACAGATGTGAATGCTGTTTTGCCCGCTAAGGCAATTCTGACCGGCATCGCAGTAGTTTGCTCGCTACTATTTTTTGCAAATATTGTTCGTCGCTCATGGGTATTGCCATCAGCTGGTGTGGCCTTGCTTGTAATTTCATCAGTCTTGATCTCAGGTGTCTACCCAGGAGTGATTCAACAATTTCAGGTCAAGCCAAGTGAGTCTTCTAAAGAAGCTCCTTTCATTCAAAAAAATATTAATGCCACGCGCACCGCATACGGATTAGACGGAGTTACGGTCTCTGATTATCAGGCAACGATTTCAACATCCGCAGGGCAACTTTCAAAAGATGCACCAACAATTTCCAATATTCGTCTGATGGATCCCAATGTGCTTTCTGCGACTTTTCGCCAACTTCAACAGATAAAGCCTTATTACACTTTCCCTGAATCCCTCGACATTGACCGTTACAAGGTTGGTGGTGTTCAGCGGGATACCGTTGTTGCTGTTCGTGAACTTAATATTGCCGGAAATCCAAGTCGAAATTGGATCAATGACCATCTGGTTTACACGCACGGCTTTGGTTTTGTTGCAGCCCTTGGAAATGCTCGCGATGCCGATGGAAAACCTTCATTTGTTGTGGGCGATCTACCTCCAACCAAAGGTCTTGGGACTTTCGAACCTCGAGTTTATTTCGGGGAAAATGTTCCTGATTATTCAATTATTGGCGGCAAGAAGACCAACTCACCTGTCGAGTTCGATTACCCAGATGACGCCTCTGCAAATGGACAAAAGAACGTCACCTATAGCGGTGCCGGTGGCGTACCAATGGGGTCACTATTCAACCGCTTAGTTTTTGCAGTCAAGTACCAAGAACAGAGAATTTTATTATCTAATTTAATTAATGCTGATTCAAAGATTTTGTTTGAGCGCAGTCCCCGTGATCGTGTGGCCAAAGTGGCGCCATGGTTGACTCTGGATGGAGATCCCTATCCTGCCCTTGTAGATGGAAAGATCACATGGATCATTGATGGCTACACGACCAGTGCGGGCTACCCATATTCAAAGAAGACGACTCTTTCGAGTGCAACTTCTGATGCCCTTACCGCTAATTCAGCATCCATTACTGCGCAGTCAAATGCTTCAATTAACTACATCCGAAATTCTGTAAAAGCTACAGTAGATGCCTATGACGGCACTGTGTCGCTGTATCAGTGGGATACCACGGATCCAGTTTTGAAGACATGGAGTAAAGCTTTTCCAAACATCGTGAAGCCAAAGAGTGCTATTTCAGCATCTTTAATGGAGCACATCCGCTACCCAGAGGATCTCTTCCGAGTGCAACGCGATATTTTGAGTGCGTATCACGTCAAGACTGCTAGCGCGTTCTACGGCGGACAAGATTTCTGGCGCGTACCTCGCGATCCTTCAACATTTGGTGCGAACGCAAGCGCGCAACCTCCTTACTATCTGACCCTTCAATTGCCTGGTGCAACCAAATCTGCATTCTCCTTGACAACACCATTTGTTCCTCGTGGCGGCCGTGAAAACTTGTCCGCATTTGCAGTTGTTAATTCAGATTCGGGACCTGATTACGGAAAAATTACAGTCCTGCAATTGCCGCGTAGTACCAACATCGCGGGCCCATCACAGGTTGCTTCTAACTTTGAAGCAAAACCTGAAGTCGCAAACTCACTTTCATTGCTGCGACAAGGCGGATCAGATGTAGTTCTAGGAAACCTTCTTACTCTTCCAGTAGGTGGAGGCTTGCTTTACGTACAACCTGTTTATGTTCGAGCAACGTCAAATGCTGCCTCCTACCCACTGCTCCAGAAAGTATTAGTTTCCTTTGGAGATCAGATTGGTTATGACGACAATCTCAAGGGAGCACTGGATCAAGTATTTGGTGGAAATTCTGGAACAACAAGTACAACGACAACCGGAACTACTAGTGGCGCAACCACTGGTACAAAATCTGCAGACTTAGTAGCAGCATTGCAAAGTGCAAAGCAAGCAATTGCAGATGGACAAGCCGCACTTACTAAGGGCGACTTCGCTGCATATGGCCGCGCGCAGGATCGTTTGAAATCAGCAATCACTGCTGCGCTATCGGCTCAAGCACGTAAGTAATTTCTTCGGATTTGGTAGTTAGGTGCTTCTCACCTACGATTGCGCTTACCGACGCGGGGTGGAGCAGCTCGGTAGCTCGCTGGGCTCATAACCCAGAGGTCGTAGGTTCAAATCCTGCCCCCGCTACTAGTAACAATGAAGTTGGGCGCTTACCTTCGGGTAGGCGCTCTTTTTCTTGAGACAGGGCTCTTCATCGAATATCGCGTGCACCATTTAAAGTCGTCCACCATATTGATCGTTTCACGAGGCTTCAAAACCTATTCATTTTAGAGTCTGGCTATGACAACACCAGATTTAGCTCTGACCTTTGGACCTCTTGCCACATTTATGTCTGATAGTTCCATTGAAGAAATTTGGATAAATTCACCAGAAAGAATTTTTATTGCTCGATCCGGAAAGAATGAATTAACAAATCTGCTCCTTACAGGCGATGAAGTTCGCAATATCGTTGAACGAGCACTCATGTGGAGTGGGCGACGATTGGATCTGTCTCACCCTTTTGTTGATGCGCGATTGCCTGACGGTAGTCGGCTCCACGTCACCATTCCAGAAATAACAGCCGAACATTGGGCCATCAACATAAGAAAACACCTGCTTCGAAATCTTTCCCTTGATGACTTAGCGGCTCGCGAAGCAATGAATCCGAAGATCGCAATCTTGCTTGCAGATTGCGTATGTGCAGGGATCAATATATTAGTTAGTGGAGCAACGCAAGCAGGAAAGACGACTTTGCTTAACGCCCTAGTCTCTGCGATTCCAGTTCAAGAGCGAGTCATTACAATAGAAGAAGTCTTTGAGCTTAAGCCAAACCTTCCGGATGTAGTTAGCATGCAAACACGTTCTGCCAACTTACAAGGCGAGGGAGCTATCCCGCTTCGAAGACTCATAAAAGAATCTCTACGAATGCGTCCGTCCAGAATTATTGTCGGCGAAGTTCGTGAGGCCGAAGCCCTAGACATGTTGATCGCACTCAATTCTGGATTGCCAGGAATGGGAACAATTCATGCGAACTCTGCTCGGGATGCAATTGTAAAACTACAAACTTTGCCATTGCTTGCTGGGGAAAATATATCTCAAAAGTTCATCGCTCCAACAGTTGCCGCAGCCATTGATGTAGTAGTGCAGGTTGCTCTAGATGTTTCAGGACAACGCCGAATCATTGAAATTGCCGCCGTGACTGGGCGAGTAGAAAATGATCGCATTGAAATGGAAACCCTGTGGATATGGAAGAAAGATAAATACGAGCGGGGCCTGGGAACGCTCCCTCACCCGGAGAAATTTGCAAACGCCGGCATCTTGATGGCAAATGCTGGGGGACAGTGATGCACATAGCAGAGGCGCTATTTATTGCACTTGTCGCAGCCGGAATGTGCGGAGTTGGAGTTTGTGTGATGTATCAACAACCTCTCACGAGAAGCCACAATGAGGCAGAGAAAGTTTCCGGATCGTTCCGGCGCAATAAAAAGGCAATTGTTTCGTCGATGATTACCGGAAGTATCGTAAGCATCGCTGTTTTGATATGGACAAGTTCTGCGATTATTACCTTTCCGTTCTCCTTTTTTTCTACGCTTATTACTTTTACATATTTGAGAAATAAAGCGGCCCGCAACGAAAGCGCTGTGGCGCATTTTTGGCCAGAAGTTATCGATCATCTCATTTCTGGAATTCACTCTGGACTTTCACTATCGGAAGCTATGGTCGGACTTGGAGCAAGAGGCCCGGAGATTTTGCGACCAGCGTTTGCCGAGTTCCACCAAGAATTACTTCGTGAGGGGAACTTTTCTCTTGCCACACAAAACCTCAAGACCCAGTTCAATTCTCACAGCAGTGATCAGATATTAGAAGCCGTATTACTTGCAAAATCTCTTGGAGGCTCGGAGCTCTTGCAGATATTTCGAACTCTTGGTGATTTCTTGCGGCAGGATCTTTCATTGCGCAAGGAAATTGAGATCAAGCATGGATGGATAAGAAACTCCGCACACCTTTCATCGGCCGCGCCTTGGCTATTGCTGCTATTGCTTTCTAGCCAACCTGGTACTGCGCAGTCCTTTGCGCAACCAACAGGTATCGCGATTTTGTGCATTGGAATTCTTCTGACCCTTACGGCATATTTCTGGATGGGTCGACTTGGCCGATTGCCAAAAACTCCACGAGTATTTAGTTAAGGATCCGCCATGAATTCCAAACAAATCCTGATCCCCTTACTTCTGGCCGCGGTTGGCGCACTTCTACTCATTGTTGATACAGATAGCTCCTTATCTCGTATAAAGAGATTGCCAGATTCCTCTGGCGTACGTACGCGATTGGCTCGCATAGGTCAAGAAGCCGCCTATGAAACTTTTAGAGTCAAGCAAGTAAGTAAGGCACTCTTGGCTGCAGCAATTGCGCTCTTTATCGGGTTAGTTATTGCTCGCTCTTTTGTACTGGGTCTCGTGTTGGCAATTTCTACTTGCGCCGCAACCTTCTTGCTCGTTGATCGACAACTCTCGAAAGAGGTCATTCGCTATCGCGCTTCTATTGAGAGCGAATTTCCTTCTATTATCGAGATGCTCACGCTGGCCCTTTCTGCAGGAGAGACCCCATTAGGTGCGATGACGAGAATCTCGGAGCGATCCCATGGGCTTTTAGCATTCGAGTTTAGAACGGTTGTAGAGAGTGTTCGTCTCGGGGCCCCTTTTCATCTTGCACTTGATGGCCTTGGACGCAGAGTTGAATCAGATGTAATTCGCAGGTTTGTAGATGCACTCATCACTGCAATGCTTCGGGGAGCGCCGTTGATCGATGTCTTACAACGTCATGCAGCCGAAGCCAGACAAATACAGCGCAATCACCTGATGGATAAAGCGGGGAAAGCCGAAATTTCAATGATGATTCCAGTTGTATTTCTTATTTTGCCGGTTTCAATTCTCTTTGCCCTGTGGCCATCAATTAACCACCTCAACTTATTTGCGGCCTAGGTCCCGCTCCTACATTTCCGTAACGATGATTGGTAATTGCAACGCTTTGCTCCAATAGCCAACGTGGCACTTCAACATCTCCTCGGGCTGCAATAGAACGAGAATCTACTGAGATTCCATTTTCTAGAAGTTCAACTGCTGGAACTTGTTCACGTGATAGCCAGCGCACTCGATCCACGCCACTGATTCGCGATATAAATTCTTTGGAACTTTCAACGCGGGCATCTGGGCACAGGGCATGTGGAGTTGCAGAGCTCAATGAGATTGCGCTTTTTGTTAGCTCTCCAATAAAAGTTATGTATTTTAGACAGGACTCCGAAGTGGCTGAATCAATACGTACTTGGATGCCATGAGGTGAAGGTAGATAGCGCTGGTAATTTCGTTCAACATTTAAGGAAGCTGCATCAATCGTGCGGCTTCCAATTTCCTGCCACCATTTCGTCGACGAAGAAATGCTTTGAACAAGATCGTCTAGTGGTGCCCACGTGCGCAAGTTATTGAGGTAATTGTGCCCGCCCGCTTTGGCTGTAGGACCCACACTGCTGCGCTTCCATCCACCAAAAGGTTGACGATTGACGACTGCGCCGGTGATTCCGCGATTGACATAGAGATTTCCGGCTTCGACGCGTGCGATCCAGAACTCGCACTCTGCTTCATCGAGTGAGTGAAATCCTGCAGTCAGCCCGTAATCAACTTCGTTTTGCCAGGAAATTGCAGTTGTTAAATCAGGTGCCAGCATGATTCCAAGGACTGGACCAAACCACTCATTCTTATGACTCCACGAACCCGCTTTGATTCCCAACTTCACACCAGGTGACCACATGTGTCCGCTTGAATCTAGTTGGCGAGGTTGCACCAACCAACTTTCACCTTCATCGACAGTTGTCAGGGCACGCAAAAGGGAAGGAGCGGGCGGGCGAATGATTGGACCCATTGTTGTCGAGTATTTCCATCCCGCACCAACAGTCAAACTTGTTACAGCATCTGCAAGTTGGCGTAGAAAAGAAGGATTGTTATAGATACTATTTTCGACAATTGCCAAACTTGCCGCGCTGCATTTTTGACCGCCATGTCCAAAGGCCGACTGAACCAAATCCTTCACTGCTCCATCAATGTCTGCACTTGCTGAAATAATGATGGAATTCTTCCCACTGGTTTCGGCCAGCAAGACCATCTCTGGCTTCCATTTTGTAAACATGGATGCGGTTTCAAATGCTCCGGTGAGTATGACTGCATTGACATGTTGATGGGTGACAAGATGTTGGCCAACGGAATCATCTCGAGTGGGAACAAATTGCAGTACCTCTCTAGGTACCCCTGCTGTCCACAGTTGCTGAACAATCGTCCAAGCCGTTGCCACAGTTTCTGGTGCTGGCTTGAGGATCACTGTGTTGCCACTAGCAAGTGCGGCGCAGACTCCGCCCATTGGAATTGCATAAGGAAAATTCCACGGCGGGACAATGAGCACAACGCCCATTGGTGTAGATCCATGAGTTTTATTGCGTGATGACAGCGCGTAGAAGCGAGCAAAATCTATTGCTTCACTGACTTCTGGATCAGCCTCTGACACGGTCTTACCCGCATCGCGCGCCATCACAGCGATAGTGCGCGCACTTTCATTTTCCATCAGCGTCGCGGCACGGCCAAGAATTTCACCACGCGCAATTGCGCCAATGCCATCCCACGAATGAATTGCTTGCTGGGCACAAGAAACTGCACGCTCTACCTCGCTCGCGCTTGCAACACTGTATGTGTACCAACCCTGGCCTTCGTTACTTGGATCGCCTCCTACTTCGGTTTCGAAGCTGAAGATCTCGTTGCCATCGATGACGAGCGGAATTTTGATTTCATTTTTGTCAAAGAGATCCGTCCAAGCCGATTGGAGGGATCTACGGAACGTTGGATTTGTCGCATCCCCATCGCTGCTATTTTCGAACATGCCCTTGGAAAATGCAACGCCTGAATCTTGATCGTGCAGCAAATGTCGACGCGATAAGGTTGAAATATTGTGACGTTCTGAAACTGAAGAAAGAAAGCGTTCTTTCTGTTCAATAAACCTTTGATTGCCTAACGTCATCTCAAACGAAGCACGCAGGTAATTCTCTGTCGAAGTGTTCTCATCCAGACGCCTTACTAAGTATGCAACTGCTGCAGGGAAATCATCATGTCGAGTCACTGGGGTGTAGAGCAAAATACTTCCGGTCTTTCCGATGATTGCTAGTGCTTCAGCGTTTGCCATTCCTTCGAGCATTTCAATATCAAGTTGCCCTTCGACGCCACGCGCCTTGGCAACCTCAATTGCAAATGCAACATGAAAGAGATTATGACTGGCAATCCCGATTCGAACCGCATCCGCGTGAGCGGGGCTAAGAGCGGTATCTATTAATCGGGCATAACTTGCATCGACTTCGGCTTTACTCGCATAAGGTGCTGCGACCCAACCATGTAGCTCGGCCTCTGCTTTCTCCATCGCCAGATTTGCACCCTTCACAAGGCGAATCTTGATTGTGCCTCCACCTTTAGCTCGTCTGATTTTTGCCCAAGAAACTAAATCGGCAAAAACTGCATGTGATTCGGGCAAATAAGCCTGCAGCACAATGCCCGCGTCCATAGTCATGAAGGAACCCTCTGTGAGTACTTGCTTGAAAACTTCAACAGTAATTTCTAAGTCGCGAAATTCCTCCATATCGAGATTGACGAAAGTATTATTATTTTTAGCTTCGGAATAAAGTTTACGAAGGCTCGTTGCTACGCGCTCGACAGAGCCAAGGTGGTCAATGGTTATGAGCTGGCTCGCTACCGACGAAATTTTCACGGAGGCATAATTCACTTCTGGCCGTTGCACCATCTCAATAACCGATTGCAAACGGCCAGCTGCTTCATGGTCTCCTAACACCGCCTCTCCGAGAACGTTGATATTGAGGCGCGCTTTGTCATTCGCACGATCTGCGATGTGGCGAGATAGAAGTGGTTTTTCTGCTCCCAAAATGATTCCATGAGCGGCCATTCGCACTCGTTGATGAACTATGCGCATTACCAACGTGGGGAAGAGAAACGAAATGACACTAATTATCTTGAGGCCTAGGAAATCCCAGATGCCAAGCCCGGAAGGGGATGCGGTTTTGGTGATCTTGCGCAGTGTCTTTGCCGCGCGCGACATAGAACTCATGCGCATCACTTCATCGGTGAGGGACATGGTCAGTGCGATTGCAGCTGGATCTTTGAGCAGTCGAGCAAATCTCTTTCGATTCGCTTTGTCTCTGCGCTCTCTTTGCGCATCGGAATCTGTGAGTAATTGCTCAACTAATGAAATTGCCTGGTGCGTTAGCCCATCAATCTCGTGGGATGTTGGAAGCGGCGGGCTGGACAATTTTTCCCCTTAATATTCTTTGCAATCCTACGTACTTTGTTTACGATTGAGAAGTTGAACTAGGGTCAACCCGCATGAAGAGGTTATAACGAAATCGTTAAAAAGGTCATAATGAAAATTGTGAGAGGTAGTACTTGAACCATTCCTTGCAATGTTGCAACTGTTGCACCTGGACCAAAACGGCGTTGATTAAAGGCACCAAGTACCGAAGTAATTACTGGATATGTTGATAGCGCTCCAGCCACACGGGGACCAAGTAATGAAGCAAAGCCGGTGAGGGAAAGAATTAATAGAACAGTGACTACGAGGCGGGCAGGCAGTTCCCATCGTGGTGCAGATTTCTCGCGTGGAGGATTTGAATACTCAGGCCAAAATTTTGTTGCCGCAGACCATGTAATGAGAAGTATGAGTAAAAGCAAGCCAAGCGGAATATAGAAACTCGTAAGAATTGCTCCGCTGATAATGCACGCTGCGCTGCCTTGAGCCAATGCCCGTCGCCACTGGAATTTCACTGCAGAAGTGGAATAAGACCAAGCAAAAATAATGAGCGCAACTTGTCCTACTAACACGCCATGCGCGGCATCTGAAGCAAAAGAACTTCCTTCTTGAAGATAAATGATGAAGATAAAGGGTCCAGTAGTAATTGGGAGTCCGATTAATCGTCCACCGAGGCCGTCGCCCCATCGGCGTTGAATAAAGCTGAGGAAGGCTACAAATGAAGGCGCCAATATAAGTTTAAGTAGGAGAAGAGATGTCAATTTATGGAGCCAAAATTACTTTAGAAGAGGTGGTGAGCTCTTCAATGAAATCTCTGTCAATTTCTACACCGATTCCAGGTCCTGTCGGTACCGAAAGTTGTCCATCTTTCATAACAAATGGATTGGTAATGTCGCGTTTAAAGAATCGTGAGGATGCGCTTGTGTCACCAGGAAGCGTGAATCCAGGCAAGGATGCAAGTGCAACATTGGCAGCTCGACCCACGCCAGTTTCTAACATCCCACCACACCAGACTGGAATATTTTCTTCCACACACAAATCGTGAATTCGGAGTGATTCAAGATATCCACCCACACGTCCGGGCTTGATATTGATCACTGTTGTCGCCTTCATAGCAATTGCATCGCGGGCAGATTGCAAAGATGTAATGGATTCATCAAGACAAATTGGAGTCGATACAGATGCTGCCAAGAGAGCATGCCCCAAAACATCGTGCTCATCGAGAGGCTGTTCAATTAGTAATAAATTAAAGGCATCAAGCCCCTTTAGTAATTCAGTGTCAGTGCGGGAATAAGCCTGGTTGGCATCGACCTGTAAGGGCATGTTTGGCAACATCTCTCGAATCACACGCACAGGTTCGATATCCCAGCCCGGTTCAATTTTTAATTTGATTCGACGATATCCATCTGTAACGTACTGACTAACTTCTTCAACGAGAGCATCAATTGTGGGAGCAATTCCTACGGAGACTCCGCAATCAACTTTGGACTTATTAGACCCAAGGTAGGAGCCGAAGGAGACCCCTTCAAGTTTTAATTGGGCGTCGAGAATTGCAGTTTCAATTGTTGCCTTAGCCATTTGATGACCGAGAAAAGGTTTGAGAAGTTCTGCAACGTCTTCAGCTCGAATCTCTCCGTGGTGAAAAATTGTAGGTAAGAGGAAGCGCTCTAAAACATCTTGTGCTCCGCTCATATATTCAGGGGAGTAGAGAGGGTCAACCATTGCAACGCAATCGGCCCAACCTTCAGAACCTTCGTGGGTTGTGACTTTAAGTAATAACAACGAGCGGTCATATTGGGTACCAAATGAAGTTCGAAATGGGCGCACGAGAGGCAGATTTATTGTTCGCAATTCTACAGATTTAATTTTCAAGGGCCACCTTCTTCTTAGTGCTTAACGTGTTGGAGTTGGTTGAGAATGTATGCGCCATCGCTAGTCAATCCAGCTATTTGCCATCCGTTTGCTAAGCGCGGTTTGAGTTGATTGCGTAGCGCAAGTCGCCATTGCAAAGAAAGAGAGGAGTTGCTGCTACGCATTTCAATGATGTCCTCTGGCAGATAACATAAGACAAAAGGCGTGTTAACTTCATGCTCTACTGGTTTGCCATCGGCAATACTCAAAGCGATTGCAGCACCTTCGGCGCCAACGAGTGCTGAATGGTTTCCAATGAGATCCCAATGAGCCATCACGCGATCGGTTGGGTCACCAGCGTTGAGTGCATCTGGAAGATCGCCATAAAAGTCTTCAAAATAGTCAAAAACCTGAACACCCAATTTGATTATGTTGAGTTTGGCGTTGCGGCGAACGAGAGGATCGAAAGTCCACGTAATGGTCTTAAATCCATGCTCGAGCGCCCAATTCTTTTGATGAAGCTTGAGAGCGCTACCAATGTTTCGATTGCGAAACTTCTCTTTTACAGCAGCCATGTGAGAGTGCAGATGAAGTTCTTTTGACTCGCTGACACCTGGAAACGCAAAAGCAGTTGCGATAATTTCATCGGCAAAAAATGCACCAGCGAGATATGTGCCGTTGTGAAGCATCGCTTGCAGCAGGTTAGCCGTTATTTGTGTCCCATCTTCTCCCGGCCACACTTCATCCAAAATTGCGCGAGCCAAATTTAGCTCTTTGATTCCAGAAAGAGTGCGAATGTTTACTCCCGCACCATCGGGCAATTGTGAAGTCATAGCGCCAGCGTAGGACACTGCGAGACAATTCGTCTCTAGCCCTTTAGGCTAGCGAGCATGAAGGCAATCAAAGTAATCAAATTTGGTGGCCCAGAAGTCATGGAGTTAATCGATCTTCCTGATCCAGTTGTCGGCCCCGATGAAGAGCTTATTAACGTGACCTCAATTGGGGTCAACTACGCAGATACACATCAAATTGAAAACAGTTACAGGGTTGCACAAACTTTGCCGCTTTTTCCCGGATTGGAAGTTGTTGGCACGACAGTCTCGGGACGAAGAGTGCTTGCCTCAGTGGGACATGGGGGATATGCACAAAGGGCCGTTGCTAATAAGAACCTAGTGATTGACATTCCAACTGGGGTTTCAGACGAACAGGCACTTGCCATGTTGGTACAAGGAACTACTGCTTGGCATATTTTGAAGACAGTTGGTCATTTACAGCCAGGTGAAACGGTCGTGATTCATGCAGCTGCAGGCGGCGTGGGTTCGATAGCTATCCAATTGGCAAAGTTGTGGGGCGGGAAAGTAATTGCCGTGACATCTGCTGGCAAAAAGGCTGAGCTAGCAAAATCATTGGGCGCCGATGTCGTGATTGATGCAAATGCCGAAGATCTGCAAGGGGCGATGCGCGAGGCTAATGGCGGCAAGAGGCCCGACATCATTCTCGAAATGGTGGGTGGGAAAACTTTTGATGACTCACTGGCAGTTCTTGCACCATTTGGTCGCCTAGTGACATTTGGAATGGCCTCTCGTAAACCGCCAACGCCAGTGCAACCTTCCACACTTATTGGCGGAACAAAAAGCATCGTTGGTTTTTGGCTCGGTAATTGTTTTGGCAATAAGGAATTACTTAACGATGTAATCGTTGAACTTTTTTCTATGGTCGCATCCGGCACACTCATTCCGGTGATCGGAGAGATTTTCCCGTTAAGCCGAGCGGGGGATGCTCATCGCGCGATCGTTGGTCGACAAACAACTGGAAAAGTGACCTTGAATCCTGCGCTCTAACGCTCGGATAAGGAGATGATTTTCAGAATAGATAGGTAAACCTGTACGCTCGCTAATTGTTCAGCGCCCCCCTAGCTCAGTTGGTAGAGCGTTTCCATGGTAAGGAAGAGGTCAACGGTTCGATTCCGTTGGGGGGCTCGAAGTACCTTTGGCGGGGTAGCTCAGCTTGGTAGAGCAAGCGGCTCATAATCGCTGTGTCGTGGGTTCGAATCCCGCCTCCGCTACGAGTAAAAGCACGATCAATGTACGAGAAGAAAAGCGCAATTTCACGACAAGCAGGGTGGTCAGGTAGCCTGACGCCCTCATAATAAAAGGAGATCCACCATGGCAAGTAAGAGCGCGGACGTTCGTCCGAAGATCACCATGGCCTGCGTGGATTGCAAAGAGCGCAATTACATTACTAAGAAGAATCGCCGCAACGACCCAGATCGTCTTGAACTCAAAAAGTTTTGTCCTCGCTGCAAAGCTTCAACACTTCACCGCGAAACTCGTTAATGCTCAATCCCGATTCGCTCGGGCGCACTTTTCATGGTGCGGAGTCAGTTTCTGTCACACAATCTGAAATCCAAGGATTTGCCAGTGTCATTGGCGAGACGGATTTTTCGGTAGCTCCTCCCACATTTTCTATCCGCATTACTTTGGAACAATCTCAATCACTTTTGTCTGATCCAAGCGTTGGTTTGGATTGGTCGCGCGTGGTACATGGGGATCAAAAATTTGAGATCTTTCGCCCGATCGTTGCCGGGGATCAACTTCGATGCTCATCAACTATTGAAAATTATAAAGTCGCTGCCGGAAACGAGATCGTCACAGTGCGCTCAGACTTGCACTCTGGAGAGGAACTTGTAGTTTCCACCTGGTCAACTTTGGTGGTGCGTGCATGATTGAAGTAGGAACAGTTATTCCAGAGCGCATTTTTTGGATCAATCGCGAACTTCTCAAGCGTTATGCCGATGCAAGTGGCGATCAGAATCCAATTCATCAAAACGAAACTTTTGCCAAATCTGTCGGACTTCCAGATGTCATTGCCCACGGGATGTTGACGATGGCGTTGGTTGGAAAATTTGTAAGCGATTGGGCTGGCGGGGCAAGTGCGGTAAAGGAGATTTCTGGACGTTTCACTAAACCAGTCATTGTTGGTGCAGGGGCTGATGTCGACCTCACAGTTTCTGGAATCGTGAGTGAAGTTAATAAATCAACAGTTCGCTTAGATCTGACTGCAACTTCTGCCGGCGTGAAGGTCTTGGGTATATCGAAGGCGCTAGTAGCTCGATCATGAACGCCCCAGAGGAAATCTGGAATTTAGGCAAGGCTCGTGAGCAGGCTCGAGCAGCGAAAGACTTTGCACGTGCTGATCAACTTCGTGACGAAATTGAATCACTGGGTTGGGAGATTATTGATGTGTCTGGAACTTTTGAAATCAAGAAGAAGCGGGCATACATTGATTATGAGAGTTCACGAGCAATAAAACCTATCGAATGCGGCGAATTTGCCTTCGCCATGATTGTTTCTGGCTTTCAAGAAGATGCGCTGGAGACTATTGAAAGCGTTCGCAAATTTACTTCGGCTCCGATGGTCATCTTATGTCTTGGCGATATCGGCCCTATAGAGAAGGCGTGCGATGCAAATACCACTGTTATTCATTTGCTCACAGAATGCGGATGGGCAGAGGCGGCAAACGCACTGATGTCTAACGTGAAAGTACGGTTCTTAATTCTTATGGATCCTTCTACGCGATTTACTGGCGATGCATTTTCACTAATACGTCGTGAGTTACTCAATGGGGAATTTGCTGCAGTTGGTTGGCGTGGCGGGTTGATCAATCTCGATGATGAATGGCGAAGCGTCGATGACAAAGGGGCTGGCGAAGTAGATGTTCTCTTTAGTTATTTCTTAGCCTTTGATCGTGAAGCCGCTTTAGCTGCCGGTGCATTCAATCAAAGGGCGACCTACTATAGAAATGCCGATATTGAATTTTCTCTCAGGCTTCGCCACTCCCAAGGACGCCTTTTGCAAATGGATCTTCCACTCGAGCAAGGACGCCATCACGGTTACCACGACACAGATGAGCAGACTCGCGAGGTTCAATCAAAGAAGAATTATGACCGCATCCTTGAGCGCTTTCGCGGAAAGAATGCGATCTTGAGTCCTCGACGCTAACCTTTCATCCATGACCGATCTATCGCAATATACGAGTTTGCGCGTTGGCGGTCCTGCGAGGAAATTTATTGAAGTTGCCACTGAGGCTGAAATTATTTCGGCCATTGAATCTGCAGGCGATAGTCCAATCCTGATTTTGGGAGCCGGAACTAACATGCTTGTCAGCGATGATGGATTTGATGGGACGGTTATCCGAATTTCAGATGATCACATTGAAAGTGAAGTCGATGCCTGCAGTGGAGCGACACTTAAAATTGGGGCTGGGCAAAACTGGGATTCCTTCGTAGCGACAAGTATTTTGCGGGGTTTTGCTGGCTTGGAAACTTTAAGCGGTATCCCCGGAACCGTGGGTGCTGCGCCTATTCAAAACATAGGCGCTTATGGTCACGAAGTCTGTGAATTCATCACAAGGGTGCGCACATACGATCGTAAAAATAGGGCCCTCAAAACATTTACTAACGCCGAATGCAACTTTTCTTACAGAAGTTCTCTCTTCAAAGCAGAACGCCATAGATACGTCATTTTGGATGTCAGCTTCCAACTTCGCATCGGAGAGTTGACTGAGCCCATAACTTATGCAGAACTCGCATCCGAACTCGGTATTGCAATTGGTGAAAAGGCCACTGTCGTTAAGACTCGCACTGCCATCCTTGAACTTCGTGCACGTAAAGGCATGTTGCTGGATCCAACCGACCATGATTCTTGGTCTGCGGGCTCGTTCTTTACTAATCCCATAATTAGCGCAACTGATGCCGCCAAACTTCCGGCAGGTGCTCCACAGTGGCCACAAAGTGATGGACGAGTAAAAACATCTGCAGCATGGTTAATGGAACATGCTGGCGTTAATAAAGGTGATTCACTTTCGGGTGCTCGCATTTCGACAAAGCATGTTCTTGCTCTGACAAACTCTGGTGGCGCCACTGCTTCAGACATTGCAAGTTTGGCGCAAGAAGCACGCGAAAAGGTGAAGAAGGTTTTTGGAATTACCCTGGAGGCTGAAGTAGATCTTGTGGGACTTAACCTTCAGTAATTAGCTTCTTTATTCGACCAATGCCTTCGACAATATCTTCATCGCATAGAGCGTAAGAAAAACGCAAATATCCCGATGGGCCAAACGCCTCACCAGGAACTGCAGCAACTTCTACTTCATCCAAAATAAGCGTTGCCAATTCGGCAGAAGTGCGAGGAGTCTTGCCGCGAATAGTTTTTCCTAAAACGCCTTTGACAGATGGGTAGACATAGAAGGCGCCAGTAGGTAGCGGACATTCAAATCCAGGAATCTCGTTGAGTAAGCCGACAATTAACTTGCGGCGCCTATTGAATGCCTCACCCATCTTGTGCACTGCGGCCAGATCACCAGTGAGCGCAGCGATAGCGGCGCGTTGCGAAACGTTGGAGACATTGCTCGATAAATGAGATTGCAAATTGGTTGCTGCTTTAATGACATCTTTCGGGCCAATCATCCAACCTACTCGCCAGCCCGTCATGGCATAAGTTTTTGCGACGCCATTAAGAATAATTGTTTGATCTGCAAGTTCTGGAACTAAAACAGGAAGGCTTGGTGCTGTAGCTGCGTCATAGAGGAGGTGCTCATAGATTTCATCTGTAATAACCCAAATATGATTCTTAAGCGCCCATTCACCAATTGCTTTTACTTGTGCTGGTGAATAAACCGAGCCAGTTGGGTTGCTGGGAGAACAAAAGAGTAGGACCTTTGTCTTTGGAGTTCTTGCAGCCTCGAGTTGTTCGACCGTGACCAAGTAGTTTTGCTTTTCATCAGCAAAGACTTCAACACAAATTCCGCCAGCTAATTTCACGCACTCGGGATAGGTCGTCCAATATGGAGAAGGTAATAAAACTTCATCGCCAGGATCAACAATTGTTGCAAATGCTTGGTAGACCGCTTGCTTGCCACCATTTGTAACAAGTACTTGATCAACTGATATCTCATATCCAGAATCGCGTTTAGTTTTTGCAACAATCGCATTGCGAAGTTCGGGCAACCCTGGCGTCGGTGTATAGCGATGATTAGAAACAACTTTTGTCGCTTCAATCGCTGCATCAACTATGTATGACGGAGTTGGAAAATCTGGCTCGCCGGCTCCAAATCCAATGACGGGGCGACCTGCTGCCTTGAGAGCTTTCGCCTTTGCATCCACTGCCAAAGTTGCAGATTCAGCAATTGCTCCAATGCGACGTGAAATTCGAGGTGCGCTCATGGCTATAAGTCTGCCGTAATAAAGAGGTAGGCACCCCCAATTAGTTGTACTCATTACGCATAAAAGCCCGCATAGTGCGCTCAAGAAGCCAGGGGGCAAAAACTCGGGTTAGACCAAAGCGGTAGTACACCTCTACACTTCAGGGCTCACGGGGATTTGGTAATTCTTATGGTTTCGCCATGCCCTCGCGAAGGGCAGTAGCTCAACTGGCCAGAGTTCCGGTCTCCAACACCGGCGGTTGGGGGTTCAAGTCCCTCCTGCCCTGCAAGGAACGTACGGCTCGAACGATTGAAACGGATGAAAGGAAGGCACGCAATGGCAGATGTCATTGAGTCAACGCAAGAAGCCAAACTTGGCCTCGTTGCGCGAATCGGCCTGTTCTATCGACAAGTCGTTGCAGAATTACGCAAAGTTGTTTGGCCAACGCGTAAGCAGTTGAGTACTTATACCTCTGTAGTTTTGGTGTTCGTAACTTTTATCATCGCGGTTGTTTCATTGCTTGATCTGATCTTAACCAAGATCGTTTTCTGGGTATTTGGGTAAGGAATTTTAATGTCTGAAGAAATTAAACTGGATGCTTTCGAAGCAGCTCTTGCTGCCTCCGCAGTTGAGGAAACTCCAGTTGCTGTTGAAGTTTTGGAAGCCGATGAGGACGCACAGGATGCGCTCGCAACGGAATCTGGTACAACCGATGACGAAGAAGTAGAAGATGATCCAAATGCAGAATTTCGTCAAGCCCTGCGCAATGCCCCTGGTGATTGGTATGTCGTTCACTCATATGCCGGTTACGAGAAGAAAGTTTTAGGAAACCTCAATCAGCGTATTGCTTCGCTCAACATGGAAGATTTTATTTTCCAAATTGAAGTTCCAGAAGAAGAAGTAATGGAAATTAAGAATGGCCAACGCAAGATGGTTAAGCGCAACATCTATCCGGGCTATGTATTAGTCCGCATGGACCTAACTGACGAATCTTGGTCTGCAGTTCGAAATACCCCCGGTGTGACTGGATTCGTAGGAAATGCCCACCACCCAAGCCCATTAACTTTTGATGAAGTCGAAAAGATTCTTGCTCCACGTCCAGTGAAGAAGTCAGATAAGCCAGATATTCGCGTCATCGACTTCGAAGTTGGCGAATCAGTCACCGTTATGGACGGTCCGTTCGCAACACTTCCTGCATCAATTAGCGAGATCATGCCCGAGCAAGCAAAGCTCAAGGTATTGGTTTCGATCTTTGGTCGCGAAACACCAGTAGAGCTTTCATTCCACCAGGTCCAAAAGATCTAACCCCCATTTAATCCACCGAGAAACAGACAGAGAAAAAGGAAACCATCATGGCCCCGAAGAAGAAGATCACCGCGATGATCAAGTTGCAGATCCAAGCTGGCGCTGCAACCCCTGCACCACCAGTGGGCCCAGCCCTTGGTCAGCACGGCGTCAACATCATGGAGTTCGTCAAGGCATACAACGCCGCGACTGATTCGCAAAAGGGACAGATCATTCCCGTAGAAATCTCTGTCTACGAAGATCGTTCATTTACTTTCATCACCAAGACGCCACCAGCATCTCGTTTAATCTTGAAGGCTGCCGGAGTTGAAAAAGGTTCTGCAGTTCCTCACAAGACCAAAGTCGCCTCAATCACAAAGGCTCAAGTACAAGAAATTGCCAAGATCAAGATGGAAGACCTCAATGCCAATGACATTGATGCAGCCAGTTTGATCATTGCCGGCACAGCACGTTCGATGGGTATCACCGTCGATAACTAAAACTTTCTGCACTCCAAATCGGAGCGCAGATGTGGGAGAACCTCGCTGGTTCGCTAACCACAACCACTATCTCTTCGACAAGAAGAGGAACTCTTCGAAAGAGGAGAAAAGGGGAATGAAATGAAGCGCAGTAAGAAATATCAAGCAGCGGCAGAGAAAGTTAAGATTGATCATCTCTACACACCGCTTGAGGCCGTGACACTCGTTCGCGAAACCTCCACTACAAAATACGATGCAACTGTTGAAGTTGCACTATGCCTTGGCGTTGATCCAAAGAAGGCCGATCAATCAATCCGTTCAACTGTTAACTTGCCACACGGAACAGGTAAGACTGTCCGCGTACTTGTGTTTGCAGGCGGAGAGCGCGCAGAAGAAGCACGCGCAGCTGGTGCTGACATTGTTGGCGCAGATGACTTGATTGATGAAGTTTCAAAGGGCCGTCTGGATTATGACGCAGTTGTTTCGACTCCAGATTTGATGGGAAAAGTTGGTCGTTTAGGTAAGGTGCTTGGGCCACGTGGTCTCATGCCAAACCCAAAGACCGGAACTGTTACAACAGATGTTGCTAAGGCAGTTTCAGATATCAAGGGCGGAAAGATTGAGTTCCGCGTAGATAAGAATTCAAACCTTCACTTCATCATCGGTAAAGTTTCATTTACCGCAGCCCAACTTGCAGATAACTATGCAGCAGCACTTGAAGAAGTTCTTCGCGCAAAGCCATCGTCATCTAAGGGCCGCTTCATTAAGAAGGCGACGCTTTCTACAACGATGGGGCCTGGCATTCAGGTTGATCCCAACTTGGTACGCGAGGCTGGCTCAGCAGAATAGTTCGAGTTTGACGAGGGTAGGTGTCGCCATCTACCCTCGGGCAATAACCAAAGACCGCCGGTCTGGATTTACTCACAAGGTGAATCCATGAAATTGACGAAAGTCTCGCCAGCGTAGGTGTTCACGATTAACCCGTGCGCTCTTACGCGTCACGGGTTTTCTCATTTTCTAGGACCTAGTTTTTACCCCATGCACCACTTAATGAATAAGGAAAGGTGAACCGAATGGCTCGCCCAGACAAAGCAGCAGCAGTAGCAGAGCTCACGGAAGATTTCCGCACAGCAAATGCAACTGTGCTCACTGAATATCGCGGACTATCCGTGACTTCAATGAAGCAACTTCGCCGAAACCTTGGTGCAAACACTAAGTATTCGGTTGTAAAAAACACCCTGACAAAGATTGCAGCAAAAGAAGCTGGCGTTGATGTTCCTTCGGAACTCCTCAAAGGCCCTTCAGCGTTGGCATTCATCAAGGGCGATCCAATTGATGCAGCAAAGAGCTTGCGCGATTTCGCTAAGGAAAATCCATTCCTTGTTATCAAGGGTGGAATTTACGAAGGCAAAGCAGTTACAGCCGCTGACATCTTCAAGCTTGCAGATCTTGAGTCCCGTGAGGTTCTCTTGGCAAAGCTTGCTGGCGCTATGAAGGCATCGCTTGCTAAGGCAGTACGCACTATTGATGCTCTTCGCATTAAGAAAGAAGCCGGAGAAGCACCAGTAACTCCAGCAGCACCAGTTGTTGAAGCAATTGCTGAAGTAGTAGCTGAGGCACCAGTTGTCGAAGCAGTTACCGAAGCACCAGCAGCAGATGCTGCACCAGCAGAAACCGTCGCCGAAGTTGTAGAGGCACCCCAAGCTACAGAAGAGAAGGAATAAATCATGGCAAAGCTCAGCACTGAAGACCTATTGAGTCAGTTCAAGGAAATGACATTGGTCGAGCTCTCAGAGTTCGTAAAGTCATTCGAGACTGAATTCGACGTAACAGCAGCAGCACCAGTTGCAGCAGCAGGTGGCGGAGCAGCTCCAGCTGCAGCCGAAGCTGCACAAGATGAGTTCACGCTTATTCTTGAATCAGCTGGCTCACAGAAGATTGCTGTGATCAAGGAAGTCCGTAACATCAACTCAAGCCTTGGCTTGAAAGAAGCTAAGGATCTCGTTGATGCATGTCCAGCAACTTTGATTGAAAAGGGTCCAAAGGATGCAATTGATAAGGCAAAGGCAGCACTAGAAGCAGCCGGCGCAACTGTCACTGTTAAGTAATTCCTTTCACCTTTTAAAGATTTAGCGAGAAAGACCCTCGGCATTCGCCGGGGGTCTTTCTTTTTTATGAATCGGAGCTCTTGACGGGCATCCTGAGTAGTTCCATCATTGGCAGATGAAGCTCTCTGATCTTCTTAAACCCTTAGCCCTTGTTTCCATGGCTTGGAGTATTTTTATCGTGGTAGGAGTTGTCCTTAATTCCTCATTCTCATTGACTCGCGCTGCTGGTGGACAATTCACACAATTTCCGCTTGGAATTCGCATGACCTACTTAGGCACAACTGTGCTTTTGCTCCTTCAAGCATGGACCCTCTTACAGATTTGGGGCGCAAAAGCCGTACGCCCTCAATGGCTGCCACGCTTTTTTCTGATTATGAGCGGCCTGAGCGCCGTGGTGAATTCCCTTTCTAAAAGTCATGATGAGCGCTGGAATGCAATCCCCGCCTTGATCACAGCCTGGGCCTTCTGGGTCTTCGCACCTAATAAAGAGGGGGATTCCCCAGATCCACGCTCACGCTAAAGGCTGGGTTCCCACAGATTCTTCCTAAAACCATGGCAAGCCCTTCCTGGGTGTGATACAAGCAGCCGGTTGGACAGGCGCAGGCCCTGCCAGATACCCTTGCGCCTCGCACAAAATCCTTGAGGTCAATGCATATAGCGGCTGAGACCTTTGTCCGTGCGTCACTAAAACTGTTCGGAAGGACATTCCTTGGCCGCGTCAAAAACCAAATCCGTAGCACCACGCCGTATTTCTTTTGCAAAGATCCGCGAACCTCTTGAAGTTCCTAATCTCTTAGCGCTACAAATCGAAAGCGTTGACTGGTTATTGGGCAACGATGTGTGGCGCGAGCGTCTTGCACAAGCTGAAGTCACAAGCCGTGGCGAGCTTCCGAAGCAATCTGGATTGGAAGAAATCTTCGAAGAAATTTCACCAATTGAAGATTTGCAAGGAACGATGAGTCTGTCATTTAGAGACCATCGCTTTGAGCCACCTAAGTATTCCATCGAACATTGCAAGGAACGCGATACAACATATTCGCAACCACTTTTCGTAACTGCTGAATTTACCAATAACATCACTGGCGAAATTAAGTCCCAAACTGTTTTCATGGGAGATTTCCCAGTCATGACAAAGCGCGGAACCTTTGTTATCAACGGTACCGAGCGCGTTGTCGTCTCACAGTTAGTTCGCTCACCTGGTGTCTACTTTGAACGTAAGATCGAAAAGACTTCAGACAAAGATGTATTTACTGCAAAGATCATTCCAGGCCGTGGTGCTTGGTTGGAATTTGAAGTTGATAAGAAGGATCTTGTCGGAGTCCGTATCGATCGTAAACGTAAGCAATCTGTCACGGTCTTCCTTAAGGCACTTGGTTGGAGCGCCGAACAAATCCTTGAAGAATTCGGCGATTTCGAATCAATGCGCGCAACTCTTGAAAAAGATAACGTCAATACTCAAGATGAAGCGTTGCTTGATATCTACCGCAAGTTGCGTCCAGGTGAGCCTCCAACAAAGGAAGCTGCACAGAGTTTGATCGAGAACCTTTACTTCAAACCAAAGCGCTATGACTTGGCCAAGGTTGGTCGCTTTAAGGTAAACAAGAAGCTTGGTTTAGATCTTGAACTCAAGCAGGGCTTGCTCACAATTCAAGACATCGTTGCCACTATTCGCTATCTCGTAGCGCTGCATAAGGGCGATCTACTTATGGAATACGGCCGCGAAGTTCGCGTGGAAAAAGACGATATCGATCACTTCGGTAACCGTCGTCTTCGTACCGTTGGTGAACTAATCCAAAATCAGGTTCGTACCGGTCTATCTCGTATGGAGCGCGTAGTTCGCGAACGTATGACAACCCAAGATGTTGAGGCTATTACTCCTCAGACCTTGATCAATATTCGTCCAGTGGTTGCATCAATCAAGGAGTTCTTCGGAACATCGCAGTTGTCGCAGTTCATGGACCAAACAAATCCACTTTCAGGTTTAACTCACAAGCGCCGTCTTTCAGCACTTGGACCTGGTGGTTTATCTCGTGACCGCGCAGGCTTTGAAGTTCGCGACGTTCACCCATCTCACTACGGACGTATGTGTCCGATTGAAACTCCTGAAGGTCCAAACATTGGTCTTATCGGTTCACTTGCAACCTATGGCCGTGTAACAGCTTTTGGTTTCATCGAAACTCCGTACCGCAAAGTATCTAAGGGTCGCGTGAGCGATCAAGTTGATTACTTAACGGCTGATGAAGAAGATGAACACATCATCGCTCAGGCAAATGCGCCATTGACCGACGACAATCATTTCTCAGAAGAGCGTGTATTAGTTCGCCGCCGTGGTGGAGAAGTTGAATACATCCTTGCTGATGAAGTTGATTACATGGATGTATCACCTCGTCAGATGGTTTCTGTTGCAACAGCAATGATTCCCTTCCTCGAGCACGATGATGCTAACCGCGCCTTGATGGGTTCTAACATGATGCGTCAGTCCGTTCCTTTGATGCGCGCGGAGGCACCTCTTATCGGAACCGGTATGGAATTTCGCGCAGCAGTTGATGCAGGCGATGTAGTCGTTGCAACAAAGGCTGGCGTTGTGACCGAACTTTCAGCAGATCAAGTAACAGTGATGAACGATGACTCAACCTATTTGACCTACCCACTTCATAAGTTCACACGCTCCAACCAAGGCACTTCCTATAACCAGAAAGTTATAGTGTCTGAAGGTCAGCGTCTTGAAGTTGGATCAGTAATTGCCGATGGACCATGTACCGAAAACGGTGAGATGGCCCTTGGTAAGAACTTGCTCGTGGCATTTATGTCATGGGAAGGCCACAACTACGAGGATGCAATCATCTTGTCACAGCGTTTAGTGCAAGACGATGTATTGACTTCGATTCACATTGAAGAATACGAAGTTGATGCACGCGACACCAAGCTTGGTGCTGAAGAAATTACTCGTGATATTCCAAACGTCTCTGAGGAAGTTCTTGCAGATCTCGATGACCGCGGAATTATTCGCGTAGGCGCCGATGTTGTACCTGGCGATATCTTGGTCGGAAAAGTAACGCCAAAGGGCGAAACTGAACTCACACCAGAGGAGCGCTTGCTCCGTGCAATTTTCGGAGAGAAGGCTCGCGAAGTTCGCGATACCTCACTCAAGGTTCCACACGGTGAATCCGGCAAGGTTATTGGCGTCACCGTCTTTGAAAGCGAAGAAGGAAACGAATTAGCTGCTGGTGTTAACCAGTTGGTTCGCGTTTACGTAGCTCAAAAGCGCAAGATTCAAGATGGTGACAAACTTGCTGGCCGTCACGGCAACAAGGGTGTTATTTCAAAGATCTTGCCTCAAGAAGATATGCCATTCCTTGAAGATGGCACACCTGTTGATGTAATCCTTAATCCGCTCGGTGTTCCTGGACGTATGAACGTCGGACAGGTTCTTGAAATGCACTTAGGTTGGGTTGCAAAAACTGGTTGGGATCTCGGCGGAATCGATGAGGCATGGCAGAAGCACCTCAAAGATATTGGCGCAGAAAAGGGCGCTCCCGGAACCAACCTTGCAACACCTGTATTTGATGGTGCACGTGAAGAAGAAGTCACAGGTCTTCTCGGTAGCACTTTGAAAAACCGCGATGGAGTTCAACTTGTTGGAACTAGCGGAAAAGCGCGTCTCTTTGATGGTCGAAGTGGCGAGCCTTACCCAACTCCAATCTCAGTGGGATACATGTACATCTTGAAGCTCCATCACTTGGTGGATGACAAGATTCACGCACGTTCTACTGGTCCATACTCCATGATCACTCAGCAACCACTGGGCGGTAAAGCGCAATTTGGTGGTCAGAGATTTGGTGAAATGGAAGTGTGGGCGCTTGAGGCATATGGCGCTGCATACACACTTCAAGAATTACTCACGATTAAATCTGATGACGTGCTTGGTCGCGTAAAGGTTTATGAAGCAATCGTTAAGGGCGAAAACATTCCAGAGCCTGGCATCCCTGAATCATTCAAGGTGCTTGTCAAAGAAATGCAATCTCTCTGCCTCAATGTTGAGGTTCTCTCTTCCGAAGGTGTCGCAATCGAAATGCGCGACACAGATGAAGAAGTGTTCCGTGCCGCCGAAGAGCTAGGTATCAACTTGTCACGAGTTGAGCCAAGCAGCGTTGAAGAAGTCTAAGGGGAGAGGAAATTATGATGCTTGATGTCAACTTTTTCGATCAACTGAAAATTGGTCTAGCTTCTGCTAGCAATATTCGTGAATGGTCCTTTGGAGAAGTAAAGAAGCCAGAGACTATTAACTACAGAACCCTTAAGCCTGAGAAGGACGGCCTTTTCGACGAGAAGATCTTCGGACCAACTCGTGACTGGGAGTGCTACTGCGGTAAGTACAAGCGCGTGCGCTTTAAGGGAATCATTTGCGAGCGTTGTGGAGTTGAAGTAACTCGCGCAAAGGTACGTCGCGAACGTATGGGTCATATTGAACTAGCTGCCCCCGTTACTCACATTTGGTATTTCAAGGGAGTGCCTAGTCGTTTGGGTTACCTCCTTGACCTTGCACCAAAAGACCTCGAAAAAGTTATTTACTTCGCTGCTTACATGATCACTGAAGTAGATACAGAACTTCGCGAAGAAGATTTGCCACAGCTTGAAAGCAAGTTGGCAAAAGATCTGAAGAAGATCGAAACTCGTCGCGACAATGATCTCGATGCTCGCACCAAGAAGTTAGAAGAAGATTTATCTGGACTTGAGGCTGAAGAAGCCAAAGCAGATGTTCGCCGTAAGGTGCGCGAGAGTGCAGAGCGCGAGCTCAAGCAAATTCGCGATCGCTCACAGCGCGAACTCGATCGTCTCGAGCAGGTGTGGGCACGTTTCAAGAACTTGAAGGTTCAAGATCTTGAAGGTGATGAAGGTCTTTATCGTGAGATGAAAGATCGTTACGGCATGTACTTCAAGGGAGACATGGGCGCTGCTGCAATCAAGCGTCGCCTAGAGACCTTTGATCTTGAAGCCGAATATGCAATCTTGAATGACTTGAGCGAGAACGGTAAGGGTCAAAAGAAGACTCGTGCTATTAAGCGTCTCAAAGTTGTTAACGCATTCTTAACTACTAGCAATCATCCTGCATCAATGGTGCTCGATGTTGTTCCTGTTATTCCTCCAGATCTTCGCCCGATGGTTCAACTCGATGGTGGACGCTTTGCGACTTCAGATCTAAATGATCTCTATCGCCGCGTTATTAACCGTAATAATCGTTTGAAGCGTCTTGCCGATCTCGGTGCTCCAGAGATCATTGTCAATAACGAAAAGCGCATGTTGCAAGAAGCAGTAGATGCTTTGTTTGACAACGGTCGTCGTGGACGTCCAGTTACCGGTCCTGGTAACCGAGCACTGAAATCTCTTTCAGACATGCTCAAGGGTAAGCAAGGTCGTTTCCGTCAGAACTTGCTCGGAAAGCGCGTTGATTACTCTGGCCGTTCGGTCATCGTTGTAGGTCCACAGTTGAAGTTGCATCAATGCGGTCTGCCAAAGCAGATGGCGTTGGAGCTCTTTAAGCCCTTCGTAATGAAGCGATTGGTGGATCTCAATCATGCACAAAATATTAAATCTGCAAAGCGCATGGTCGAGCGTGCTCGTCCAGTGGTGTGGGATGTTCTAGAAGAAGTAATTGCTGAACATCCAGTACTTCTTAACCGCGCTCCTACGCTTCACCGCCTAGGTATTCAAGCTTTCGAGCCACAACTGGTTGAAGGTAAGGCAATCCAGATTCACCCATTGGTCTGTACAGCATTTAACGCAGACTTCGACGGTGACCAGATGGCTGTGCACCTACCTCTATCGGCTGAAGCTCAAGCTGAAGCTCGTGTATTGATGTTGTCTTCTAACAACATCTTGTCACCAGCAAATGGCCGTCCAATTACTACCCCAACTCAAGACATGGTTTTGGGTCTGTATTACTTAACTAGTGCACGCGATGGTGAATTGGGTGAAGGTCGTGCCTTCGGTTCGATCGCAGAAGCGATCATGGCTCACGATCAACACAGCGTTGCCCTTCAAGCAAAAATCAAGATTCGTCTTGATGCCTCCAACGGAATCGATGGCCGTGAATCAATCACGCTTTCGACAACCCTTGGTCGCGCATTGTTTAACGAAGCCCTCCCTGCTGATTATCCATTCGTTGACAAAGATGTGAAGAAGGCCGAACTCGGAAAGATTGTTGAACAACTTGCAGAGTCATATCCAAAGGTCACAGTTGCTGCAACGCTCGATGCGTTGAAGGAGCTTGGATTCCATTGGGCATCTCGTGCCGGTGCAACGATCGGTATCGAAGATGTTGTTACCCCACCTCGCAAACGTGAGATTCTAGAAAGCTATGAAACAAAAGCTGACAAGGTTCAATCACAATACGAAAAGGGACTCATCACCGATGACGAGCGTCGTCAAGAATTGATCGAGATCTGGACGCAAGCCACTAAAGAAGTTGGCGAAGTGATGGAAGAGAACTTCAAGAGCTCACGTAACAACCCAGTCTGGATGATGGTTGATTCTGGTGCTCGTGGAAACATGATGCAGATCCGTCAGATTGCCGGTATGCGCGGACTTGTTGCTAACCCAAAGGGTGAAATTATTCCTCGCCCAATTAAGTCCAACTTCCGTGAAGGTCTATCTGTACTTGAGTACTTCATCTCTACACACGGTGCCCGTAAGGGACTTGCAGATACTGCGCTTCGTACCGCTGACTCGGGTTATTTGACCCGACGCCTGTGCGATGTGGCGCAAGATGTAATTATCCGTGAAGAAGATTGCGGTACCGATCGCGGACTTACTCTTCCAATCGCTGAAAAGAACGCCTCTGGCGTACTTACAAAGCACAAAGATGTAGAGACTTCTGTTTACGGTCGTAGCCTTGCTGAGCCAGTTGAAGTTAGCGGCAAAGTAATTGCAGCTGCTGGCCGCGACATGGGCGATCTCATCATCAACGAGATCATCGCTGCTGGAGTTTCAGAAGTGAAGATCCGCTCTGTACTTACTTGCGATAGCAAGGTCGGTCAGTGTGCAATGTGCTACGGCCGCTCATTGGCTGCTGGCAAGATTGTTGATGTCGGCGAAGCTGTTGGAATCATTGCTGCGCAATCAATTGGTGAGCCAGGAACGCAGTTAACAATGCGTACCTTCCACACCGGCGGTGTTGCAGGCGATGACATCACTCATGGTTTGCCTCGCGTCGTTGAACTTTTCGAAGCACGCACACCAAAGGGCGTTGCACCGATTGCTGAAGCAGCAGGTGTTGTCTCATTCCGCGAAGATGCAAAGGGACGCAAGATCGTCGTTACACCAGATGATGGTGGCGAAGAAGTTGCCTACCCAATCATCCGTCGTCAGAAGTTACTTGTAGAAGAAGGACAGCGCGTTGAAGTTGGCCAGAAGATGGTCGTTGGCGCAATTGATCCAAAGCAGGTACTTCGCATTCTCGGACCACGTGCAACACAAGTTCACTTGGTTAACGAAATTCAAGAGGTCTATCGCTCACAAGGTGTAGGCATTCACGATAAGCACATTGAAGTAATTGTTCGCCAAATGCTCAAACGGATCACAGTGCTAGAAGCAGGCGATACTGAATTACTTCCTGGTGAACTCGTAGAACGTGGTCGCTTTGAAACTGAAAACCGTCGCGTAGTTGCAACGGGTGCAAAGGCTGCTTCAGGTCGCCCAGAACTTATGGGTATCACGAAGGCATCCCTTGCAACAGAGTCATGGCTATCGGCCGCTTCCTTCCAGGAGACGACCCGAGTCCTTACCGATGCCGCACTTTCTGAGAAGTCCGATCCACTCTTGGGCCTCAAGGAGAACGTCATCATCGGCAAGCTCATCCCAGCTGGTACCGGCCTTGCCCGCTACCGAAACATCCGGGTTGAGCCAACAGAGGAAGCAAAAGCAGCCGTTTACGCTGCTTATGATGAGTATGACTTCACCCCATTTGAGTCCCAGGGCTCAGGTGAGGCAGTTCGCCTCGATGAATTCGAGGTCCCTCGCTAAAGGTGGGATAACCCCAGATAGCAACGAAAAGAGATTATCGGCGTGTCGAAACGGCCTCTTTTACTCCTCCAGGAGTAGAAGAGGCCGTTTTGACGCTGGGGCTCTGCCTGAGTTACCCTTCGCGTCTGCTCTTTTTTAGAGCTTTTCGGCTAGTTATCCACTATTTATTTAGCGGACATCTTCTGCGCGAATCGGGCAACACACCCGACCGCGTGGGTCGGTCGTTAAGCGTAATAAAAATGAAGTAGTAACGAATGGAGAAGAAGTAGTGCCAACTATTCAACAGCTGGTTCGTCGTGGTCGTGCAGAAAAGATCACGAAGACAAGTACACCTGCGCTAAAAGGTTCACCACAGCGCCGCGGTGTATGTACACGTGTGTACACAACAACACCGAAGAAGCCTAACTCTGCTCTTCGTAAAGTTGCACGTGTTCGTCTTACTAGCGGCATGGAAGTTACGGCATACATTCCAGGTGAAGGTCACAACTTGCAAGAGCACTCCATTGTTCTTGTTCGCGGTGGGCGCGTAAAAGATCTTCCAGGTGTTCGTTACAAAATCATTCGCGGTTCCCTTGATACACAGGGTGTAAAGAATCGTAAGCAATCACGTAGCCGTTATGGCACCAAGAGAGAGAAGAAGGCTTCCTAATGCCACGTAAAGGTCCTGCGATAAAGGCTCCGGTCATTGCTGATCCGGTTTATAACTCTCCTGTTGTTACTGCTCTCATCAACAAGATTCTTCTTCATGGCAAGCGCTCTACCGCTGAATCTATTGTCTATAACGCACTCGAAGGATGTCGCGCAAAGACTCAGGTGGATCCAGTTATTACATTGAAGCGCGCGTTAGATAACATCAAACCAACCGTTGAAGTTCGTTCACGCCGCGTTGGTGGAGCTACATATCAAGTTCCAGTTGAAGTAAAAGCTGGACGTTCAACCACTCTTGCACTTCGCTGGTTAGTCGACTTCTCCCGCGCACGTCGCGAAAAGTCGATGGCAGAGCGTCTTACAAATGAATTAATTGATGCCAGCAATGGTCTTGGCGCTGCTGTAAAGCGTCGCGAAGACACTCACAAAATGGCCGAAGCTAATAAGGCCTTCGCTCACTACCGCTGGTAATTACCGAAACCAAATCCGAGACTTTTACAAGAAACTATTAGAGGAGCATAAGTGGCCACGGAAACTGCAATCGACCTAGCCAAGGTTCGCAACATTGGGATCATGGCGCATATCGACGCGGGCAAAACCACAACCACTGAGCGCATTTTATTCTACACCGGTATCAACTACAAGATCGGTGAAGTACACGAAGGCGCAGCAACAATGGACTGGATGGAGCAAGAGCAAGAGCGCGGTATCACGATTACTTCCGCGGCTACTACTTGTATGTGGCACGACCACCTCATCAATATTATTGATACACCTGGCCACGTTGACTTCACCGTCGAAGTAGAGCGCTCATTGCGCGTACTCGATGGCGCAGTTGCAGTTTTCGATGGCGTTGCAGGAGTAGAGCCACAATCTGAAACTGTATGGCGTCAAGCAGATCGTTATAACGTCCCACGTATTTGTTTTGTAAATAAGTTAGACCGCACCGGAGCAAACTTTGATATGTGTGTAGGCATGATTGTTTCTCGCCTCAATGCAAAGCCACTTGTTCTCCAAGTTCCAATTGGAAACGAAGCAGATTTTCTCGGAGTCGTTGATTTGATCGCGATGAAGGCACTTGTATGGCCAGGAGAAACTAAGAAGGGTGAGGATTACCTCATCGAAGAAATTCCTGCAGCTTTGGCAGAAAAGTGCAAGGTTGCCCGTCACACTTTGATCGAAGCACTTGCAGAAGCAGATGACCAAGTCATGGAAAAGTATCTTGACGGTGCAGAACTATCTGAGCAAGAGATCATCGACGGGATCCGTCGCGCAACTTTGGCTGCGAAGGCTGTTCCAGTGCTTTGTGGCTCTGCATTCAAGAACAAGGGCGTACAGCCAATGTTGGATGCTGTTACTCGTTATTTGCCTAGCCCACTCGATGTTGAAGCAATCGTGGGACACAGCATGGCTGATTCAGAGGTTGAAGTAATCCGTCACCCAGATAACAAAGAGCCTTTCTCGGCACTTGCATTCAAGATCATGTCCGACCCACACCTTGGAAAGCTCCACTTCATCCGTATTTATTCAGGTGTACTTGAGACTGGATCTGCAGTTCTTAACTCATCGAAGGATCGCAAAGAGCGCATCGGAAAGATTTACCAGATGCACGCCAACAAGCGCGAAGAACGCGACAGCGCAGGAGCTGGAATGATTGTTGCTGTTATGGGTCTAAAGGACACCACAACAGGTGAGACTTTGTGTGATGTAAGCAAGACAGTAATTCTCGAATCAATGGATTTCCCAGCCCCTGTTATCTCTGTTGCTATTGAGCCAAAGACTAAGAGCGATCAGGAAAAACTTGGCGTTGCAATTCAGCGTCTATCTGAAGAAGATCCAACTTTCCACGTTAAGACAGATGAAGAAACTGGCCAAACGATCATTGCCGGTATGGGCGAGCTTCACCTTGAAATTCTTGTTGACCGTATGCGCCGCGAGTTTAATGTTGAAGCCAACGTAGGTAAGCCACAAGTTGCATACCGCGAAACATTACGCAGCCCTGTTGCTCGTCACGATTACACACACAAGAAGCAAACTGGTGGTTCTGGACAGTTCGCGAAGATTCAAATTGCTATCGAGCCTCTAGAAGCCGGAACAGTTGAAGGCGGATATGAATTCGTCAACAAAGTTACTGGTGGTCGTATCCCTCGCGAATACATCCCTTCAGTGGATGCCGGTTGTAAAGAAGCCATGCAGTCCGGGCCTCTTGCTGGCTACCCGTTGACCGATGTTCGCGTCACTCTTCTTGATGGTGCCTACCACGACGTTGACTCGTCGGAGTTAGCCTTCAAGATTGCTGGTATCGCAGCGTTTAAGGAAGCAGCAAAACTTGCTGGTCCTGCGATTCTCGAACCAGTGATGGCTGTCGAAGTCATTACCCCTGAAGATTTCATGGGCGATGTCATCGGCGATATCAATAGTCGTCGTGGCCA